>Ga0210389_10001118_pt1 | contig 22271 bp, 19 predicted proteins | sample IncBWH28OmetaG_FD_160127 | JGI IMG/M metagenome (GOLD analysis project Ga0210389, IMG submission 160127) | Forest soil microbial communities from Barre Woods Harvard Forest LTER site, Petersham, Massachusetts, United States - Inc-BW-H-28-O ...
CTCACGTCGAAGGCTCGGATGCCACCAGCGTCGTCTTTGGGGAATGCAGGCTGGACATCGAGAGGCGGCGGCTGAGTCGGAACGGACGACCCGTTCGCTTGTCGGCGACGGAGTTCAGGCTGCTGGCGACGCTGGCCCGCCACGCCAACGAGATCGTCGCTCCCGATACGCTCTTGAAGGAAGCGTGGGGCCCGGCCTACCGGACGCGCGAAGGATACGTTCGCGTCTACATTCATTCGCTGCGGCAGAAGATCGAAGAAGATCCCGCGCGACCGCGCTATCTGGTCAACGAGACCGGATTGGGGTACCGGCTGCACGCCTCGGCGCCGACGCCAACCCCGCGCGCGCGCAGCGCCGGTTGAAGGCGGCAGAGGCGGCGCGCCATTGTCGGGTCTTGGACGCTTCGAACGTCGCTTCGTCTTGGGACTCGCGTTGCTAGCGATAAGCGGGTGCCACCACACCCCGGAGCCCGCGTTCCGGCAGCTGTCCGAGGCGCGCGGCCTGGTCGGGGAGCTCCGAGTTCAGTTTGGCAAGGCCGTCGGTGCGTCGGATCGCGCCGTCATGGCCGACACAGACGGGGCTTCGGTCGACTTCGCACGTGAGGCCGAAAGGGCGGCGCGCGCGGTGGAGCAGGGCACCGCCGATCTCTCGGGGCGCTTCCAGGAGCTGGGCTACCGCGAAGAGACGCAGCTCCTCGACGAGTTCTCCGGGCGGTTCGCGGAATACCGCAAGGTCGACCGCGAAACATTGGACCTGGCCGTCGAGAACACCAACCTCAAGGCCCAGCGGCTTTCGTTCGGGCCGGTCCGGCAAGCGTCGGACGCGTTCCGCGCGTCGCTGGATACGATTGGTCGCGTGATGTCCAGCAAGGACCCGTGCCGCGTCGAGGAGCTGATCGCCAAGGCCGAGCGCGCGCTCCTCGAAATCCAGGTGCTGCAGGCGCCGCACATCGCCGAGCCGGACGACGCCGCGATGTCCCGGCTGGAGAAGACCATGGGCGAGCTCGAAGGGACGGCTGCCGTGGCGACCAATTCCCTCAGGGAGCTGGTCACGCCAGCCACCCAGCAGGCCCTGGCGGCGGCCAACGAGGCGTTGAGCCAGTTCAAGCGCCTCTCGGGGCAGCTCATCGCCCTCTCACGCATGAACAGCAACGTCCGCTCGCTCGCGCTGGCGCTCGGCCAGAAGCCGAGGTTGACCGCCGCCTGCGATGGCAGTCTGATCGCCCTCGAGAACGCTCTGGCCAAAGAGGGACCGAACGCGACCCGTTGAGGACCCGGGCGCGCCACGGAATTCAGAGCGCGTCGTTTCCCCTCTCGGATGTTCGGGTGCGAATCACCTCGTCGACCGCTTCGACCTTCTTCATGGCCGTCTCCTCAGACGCTGGTCTTGGCCAACGCCGGCGCGGAGACCGGGCCACCGGCTCCGGTTTCTTCGCCATGATAGCCGCCCTCTTCGGGGTGGTAGCCAGCTTCTCCATGATCGGTTCCGTCGAGTCCCTGCTCCTCGGCGTCGGGGCTGGGACGAAGGCCCAACGTGAACTTGATGGCGTAGGCGAGCACGGTGGTGGCCAGCACCGAAAGGCTGAGCGTCAAGCCCATCGCCTTGAGCTGTTCGACCCAGAGGGTCTTGCCGACCACGCCGGCCAGGTTCGTCTTCAGGTTGGAGTTCACCTCGGGCGTGGCGAAGAACCCGGTGACGAGCGCGCCCAGCGTGCCGCCGACCCCGTGGACCCCGAAGGTGTCCAGGGCGTCGTCGTAGTTGAAGAAGGCCTTCAGCTTGTTGCAGGCCAAGAAGGGGACCACGCCCGCCAAGACCCCGATGAGGACCGCGCTCGTCGGGGTGACGAACCCGGAGGCGGGCGTGATCACCACCAGACCCGCGACGGCGCCTGAACAGAAGCCGAGGACCGTCGGCCTTCGCTTGGTGATCCACTCCAGCGCGGGCCAGACCGTGGCGGCCACCGCGGCGGCCAAGGTGGTCGTCGTGAAGGCGTTGGCGGCGATCCCATCGGCCGCGACGGCGCTTCCAGCGTTGAAGCCGTACCAACCGACCCACAGCATCCCGGTACCGACCATGGTCAGAACCAGGCTGTGCGGCAAGAAGGCCCGCTTGCCGAAGCCGGTCCGCTTTCCGAGGATCAGGCAGAGAACCAGGGCCGACCAGCCCGACGACATGTGAACCACCGTCCCGCCAGCGAAGTCGATGGCCTTGATCGCGGCGTTCGGGTTCCAGACGCCGTTCATGAGCCCATCGACGCCCCAGACCATGTGGGCGAGGGGGAAATAGACCACGAACATCCAGGCCACGATGAAGGCCATCATCGCGTTGTACTTCATTCGCTCCGCGATGGCGCCGATGATGAGGGCCGGCGTGATGATGGCGAACATCAGCTGGTACATCGCGAACACGTTCTGCGAGACCCAGGCCGCATAGTCGCCGTTGGGCGCGGAGGTGACCGCCTTCAGCAGCGCGAACTTGAGGCTGCCCAGCACCGGGCTGCCGCTGGCGAACGTCAGGCTGTAGCCGACGGCCCACCAGAGGATGGTCACCACCCCGGCGCAGCCGAGGCACTGGGCGAGCACCGAGAGCACGTTCTTGCGGCGAACCAACCCGCCGTAGAAGAGCGCCAGCCCGGGCAACGTCATGAACAGAACCAACGCCGCCGAGGTCATCATCCAGGCGTTGTGCCCAGGGCCCGACGTCATCAGCGCCTTGGGCGTCCCGTTCGTGACGTAGGCTTCGAGGTCGGCGACGCGCGTGGCAAGATCGGGATTCATGCCCGGACATTACGGCGGGCCCCGTTCGGCTGCCTAGACCGATCGCGCCCTGAAATCGCCCGCCAGGCGGTTTTTAACGGGTTTCTTAACGGTCGACCGGAGGCCGCAACTCAACGACTCGCGCGCATTTCGGGAAGACGATCTGCGACGTCAGTGACGGCGGCAACCTTTGATGATTGGAGGGCCGTTGCGGCAATCGCACGCACGTCCAATCGATGGTACGCAATCTTCTTGAGCACGGTGGGGTACGAAACGCCCATGGCCCGCGCCATCGCCGTTCTCCGTCCGGCGAACTCTCGGATCAGCATCACCAGGTAGTCCCGCTCGATGTCCTCCATGCTGGGCAGCCCTGGATGGTAGGGGAGGGACGCTCGACGGGGCGCTGCCGCCGTGGGATTCATCCGCCAACTTCCCGGATGCGGCGGCTGATCGTAAAACACGATCGAAGCGTCGCTGACGACGTCCTCGTCCGTCCCACCCAAGGCGACCGCGCGCTCGACGACATTGCGGAGCTCCGAGAGGTTTCCGGGATAGGAATGCTGCAGCAGTTTTCGCTCGGCCGCCGGCGCGAAACGAAGGAACGGCCGGCCGTTCAGCCCGCCGTAGTGACTGAGGATGCGCTCGGCGTGCGGCAAGATCTCCGAGGGCCGCTCGCGCAGCGGCGGGACGATGAGGCGGGAAACATCGAGAGCGTAGAGCAGCTCTTGGCTCAGCTGCCCCTGTTGCAGAAGATGCGCGACTGAAAAGCGGGAGCTGCCGACCACCCGCAAGGTCCGCGGGCCGCTGTCTCGCTCGGCCAGAACCCCCAGCAGCCAGGTCTGGCCGGTGAGCCTGAGGTTCTCGACATCCTCGATGAGCAGGGTTCCGTGCTGGATCGAACCGCGCATCTCCGCCTGGCCGACGAACTTGCCGGCGACGGTGCGGAATCGCCCCAGCCGGGCGACCGGGTCCGCGTCGTGGATCAGGCGCGCCAGCTCCTGGACGCCGCAGCCTCGCTCGCCCTGAATGAGGACCGGCGTGGTCGCCACTTTGGCGATTCGCTTCGCGAGCGAGACGACCGGCTCGAGGCCGGCGCTGTCGAGCAGCCAATGGCTTGGACACTCGATCGCGTCGGCGGCGGTTCGCCGTCGTTCCAGGGCTCGTGCGGCGCGAACTGACGAATCGACCAGCTCCAACGTCATGGTGACAATCTCCTTTGAGATGACTGCACGGTGACTGTACCGGGCAGGGCGTTAAAACAGCGTTAAAAGGCCGCCCGCGCACGGCGGCCGACGGTTGGACATGCCGCAGCGCCCTTTTAACAGCACTTTAACGACGATGGGCTCAATGCTCGGCCTAGGAGGTTCGACAAATGAAAATCAACGGAAGAACGATGGTTGGAGTAGTTGGGATGGGCATCGTCGCGTTCACGACCATGTCCGGGTGCGCGACGGACAATGCGTCGGGGCCGCTGAGCGCGACCCTTTCGCCGTCGGAGTACGCGCGGATCGCTGATTCGCAGTGCACGGGCCTTCCGGCGAAGGAGCAGCAGCTGGGCGTGCTGGCCTACCGCGACTCGATCGCAGGCTCTCAGCCGCTGAAGGAGGAGTACTCGGTGGGCAAAATGAAGTTGACCCACGATCGAGGCGTGCAGCTGGCGATCCGGGCACAGCCGTCGATGTCAGTTCCCTGGCTGGAGCGTGTCGCCACCTGTCACATGGCCCTCGCGCGATCGAACGCGCTGGCCGCCAGCGACGGCGATCCGCAGCTCGTGACCGGCGCCACAGTGCAGGTCGAGGAGACCTTCACTGGATACGTCGTCAGCATCCACGCGCCGGACGCCGACTCGGCGGCCGAGGTGATGCGGCGGACGACCGTCGCGATGACGGCAGTGGCCGGTCCAATGACTGCGGAACGTACCACTCACTGACAGCCGCACAGGCTCGCCCGGCATGTTGCAGCCCCCATATGCCGGGAATCTTGCGAACCGCGCCGAGTCGGGTGGAACGAGCCCTGATCGCCAGGTTCCAGGAAGAGGCATGAGGATTGCTCCGCTGGATGGGCATCGGCCGGCGGGCGCGTAGGAGGCACCCGGTCTGATGAGCACAAGAGCAGCGAAGGATCCCTGGACCTCCCGAATGCCTGGGGTCGCCTCCGCCGTTCTGGGCGTCGCGGCGGCTGCGGCGCTGACGCCCCTCGGGATGGTCCTGTTTGGCCGAAGCGATACGGCGAACGTCGTCATTCTCCACCTCTTCGCGATCGCGCTGGTCTCGATCTATCTCGGGTACCGGGCCTCGATCCTGGCCGCCGTCACCAGCACGCTGTGCCTCGACTATTACTTCCTGACCCCTTACCACAGCTTCGCGATCGCCTCAGGCCGCGAGCTGGTGACCTTTGGGGGAATGTTCGTCACCGCGATCTTCATCAGCGCGCTCAACGAGCGGCTGCGCAAACAGGCCAAGGCCGCGCGACAGAGCGAGCGGCGCGCCGAGCATCACTACGCCCTGGTCAAGGCGCTTGCAGAGGCGGAATCGCTGGAAGCGCTATGCACCAGCGCCGCCCAGCAGATCGAGCTGGCCAGCAACGCCACGGCGTCCATTCTTCTGCGCGGGCGCGACTCGGGATTCCACCGCGCCTTCCGCGCCGGCGGCGTGTCGGCCCTGGAAACCGAGGACCTGGGCGCGGCCGAATGGGCAGCCGCTCACCTCGAGGCCGCCGGGCTGGGGACCCGCAACGTCTCCAACGCCGGAGCCACCTACCTCCCTCTCTGCGCGGCGCGGGGGTGCGTCGGCGTTCTGGCCTTGCGGGCGCGGGGAGAGGGCTCGCCGCGCCCGTCGTCGCTCACCATCTCGATGGCCCAACAGGTGGCGATGGCGATCGAACGGGCCTTGCTCACCGACGAGAAGCGCGTGGCGCAGCTCGACGCAGAAACCGAACGCATCCGCAGCGCCGTCCTGAGCTCCGTCTCGCACGACCTGCGCGCGCCGTTGGCGGTCGTCGCGTCGGCCGCCAGCACCTTGATCGAGCACGGCGACCGGCTCCACGCCCGTGGCCGCGCCGAGATGGCGCGAATCATCAACGACGAAGCCCGCCGACTCAACGAGCTGCTCAAGAGTTTGTTGGATGTCACCCGCCTTCAGTCCGGCGCGCTGCGGGTCAATCGAGATTGGGAGAGCCTGGAGGAGGTGATCGGCAGCGTTTTGCATCGCCTCGACGAGAAGGCCGGAGGTCACCGACTGCTGACCAACGTCCCGAGCGACGTCCCTCTTCTTCAGATCGACGCCATTCTCATCGAGCAGGTGCTTCTGAACCTGGTCGACAACGCCTTCAAACACTCGGTCAGCGAGCAGCCGATTGAAATAGACGTCGCGGTGCGGGGAGCGGAAGCGGCGGTGGTCTCAGTGATCGATCACGGAACTGGAATCCATCCCTTCGAGCTGACCCGCATCTTCGACAAGTTCTATCGCACAGACACGTCGGTCGCAGGTGGCCTCGGTCTCGGCCTCACGATCGCCCGTGGCATCGTGGAGGCCCACGGCGGCCGCATCTGGGCCACAGAGACTCCGGGAGGAGGCCTGACGATCCAGTTCACGCTGCCGCTGAGCGCCTCGGCCCCGGGGCCGCTGGTGGGCATGGAACGTCTCGAAGAGGCCGCTGCCAAGCCCAGCGCGTGACCGACGGCCCGGTCATATTGATCGTCGAAGATGACCGGAAGATGATCCGCGTCTTCGCCGCCAGCCTGGAGACGGAGGGCTATCGCGTCTTCGATGCCGGCACCGGGCAACGCGCGGTCGAGGAGGTTCGGACGCGCAACCCGGACCTGATCCTTCTGGACCTCGGATTGCCCGACATGGATGGCCTCGCTGTGGTTCCCCAGCTGCGCGCCAACACCGCCGCTCCCATCATCGTCGTGTCGGCACGTGAGCAAGAGTCGGACAAGGTCAAGGCCCTCGATGCTGGCGCGAATGACTACCTGACCAAGCCGTTCTCGGTGCCTGAGCTCCTGGCGCGGATTCGCGTCGGGCTGCGGAGCCGCGCTCAGGTCGGCGATACCGCACAGACCATCGTCGCCTTCGGCGACTATCGGCTCGATCTGGACGGGCGACGGTTGACGCGCGGTGAACGTCCGATCCGTCTGTCACCGACGGAGTTCAAGCTGTTGGCGACGCTGGCCCGGCACGCCGACGAGGTCGTCACGACGAACACGCTGCTCAAGGAAACGTGGGGCTCGGCCTACCGCACGCGCAACGGGTACATCCGCGTCTACATGCACGCTTTGCGGCGGAAGATCGAAGACGATCCGACGCATCCGATGTACCTGGTCAACGAAGCGGGTCTCGGATACCGCCTCTGCACCTCGCAGTACGGATCCGATTCGGCCGTCGATCGCTGATCGTCGACCGCCCAACGACGAGGGGCTCCAGGGCGGGCTGACCAGCGTCGCAGCTGCGCGACGTTGCAGTTCGCGGCTGAATGACACCCCACCAGCCCCACGAATGTTTCGTTCATGTTTCGGCAACGATAACGCGCCGTTAGCAATTCGGCGCCGGAGCTTTTAACACGGTTTTAACCGCGCGGTTGGTACGTTCCGTTTCGTCGAAGGCTGAGCGTTAACGAACGAAAGAGCGAACCGAGAATGGAGGAACGCGTGATTGAACGGACCAAGTTGCGACTCATTGGGGGATTTATTGCGGCCAGTACCCTGCTGACCGCTGGGGCTGTCCGCGCTCAAACCGAAACACCGCCGCCGCCAACGCCGCCGCCACCGGCGGCCGCCGCGGCGGCCCCGGCGACGCCGGCGCCTGCGCCGGCCGTTCTACCGACGGTGCCGTCCCCGCCGCCGGCGCCCACGCCGCCCCCCGCCACGACGGCGACGCCACCGTCGCCCACCGCCGGTCCGCCGCCGTTCGGTTTTGCCGATTGGGGCTGGATGAACGGTCAGAGCCGGCAGGTCGACTTCCCGATGTCCGGACCGATCATGAGCCCGATGTTCACCATCGACGTCGGATACAACTACGACTTCGCGAATCCGGTCGATCATACGATCGTCGGGTCGACCTCGGCGGGACGCTCCAACGAGCTCCAGATCATGCACCTCGGATTGGGAACCGACCTCTATTACAAGGGCGCGCGTGGTCGTCTCATGACCCAGTTGGGACTCTATTCGACGATGACGCCGCGCAATGATGCCAGCCCAGACCGTGGTCAATGGGATCTCCGCGATGCCTACCGATACATCACCGAGGGTTACGGCGGCTACCACTGGGACGTCAACAGCGGGCTCAACGTGGACGCCGGGATCTTCCTCTCCTACGTCGGTCTGTGCAGTTATTACAACTTCGAGAACTGGACCGACCAGGCCTCTTACGTGTCGTCGAATACGCCCTGGTTCTTCAACGGCATCCGGATTCAGTGGTTTCCCACGGACAAGCTGAAGATCGAGCCCTGGATCATCAACGGCTGGCAGTCGTACGGCGAGTTCAACAGCCAGCCCGGCCTGGGCGTCCAGGTGGCGTACCGACCGAACGGCGCGGTGGCCATGGTGTTCAGCGGATATTTCGGCAAGGACACGATGGGCAACCCCGATCGGCTTCGCTTCCACACCGACAACAGCTTGCTCATCAAGTACCTCGATATGCCCGAGGGGTTCCTGAGCAAGGGCGCGTTCTCGCTCACCGCGGACGCCGGTTGCGAGAACGGCGGCGGTGTCTCCTGCGGAAACGGCAGCATGACCGCCCCTTCGCAGTACTTCCTGGGGGTGATGCTCTACAACCGGCTCTGGTTCGATCACAACACCTTCGGCCTCACCATCGGTGGCGGTGTGATGACGAACCCCGGACGTTATCTGGTGCTCACCCCTCCGATCAACGGCGCGACCAACTTTACGTTGAGCCCGTACTTCACCCAGGGCCCGGGCGATCAGTTCAAGGCCTGGGACACCACCGAAACGTTCGACTACATGCCGACGCAGAACGTGACGTTCCGGACGGAGTACGTACATCGGTACGCCAGCGTTCCCTATTTCGAAGGCCACGGCGGCGTGACCCCGCAGTCCGCGCCAGGGATCTACAGCAACGTTGGCGCGCCGGGCAGCGCAGTCATGGGCTTTACGCCCGATCTGCAAAAGAACGAGGACCGCATCACGTTCAACATGATGGTTCGGATTTGACGAGCTAGGGAGGGGGTCGCGCGCCGGCCCTGGGGGGCCGGGGCGGCGCGCGACGGGGAGTCCGAGGTGTCGGGTCAGTCAACCATCAACCACAGTCGAGGAATGCCTGATGGGCTCCGAGCTTGAAGCCAACGTCGTTCAATCATTCACCCGCGCCGGCTCCTGGGGAGGGAGCGGCGGCCGGGACCCCCCGTCGCAGCGGGTGGCGCAGAACACCACCGCCGAAAAGGTGCCGTCATGATCGGGCGGCTGGTACGGTTTGCGCTCGGGGTTCCGGGATTCGTCATCATCGCGACGGTGGTCCTGGTCCTGGGGGGGATCTACTCGTTCACCCAGCTCCAGATCGAGGCCTATCCCAACCCGGTGCCGCCGCTGGTCGAGGTGATCGTGCAGCCTCCCGGCTGGTCGCCGGAGGAGGTCGAACGCTACGTCACGATTCCCCTCGAGGTTGGCCTCTCCGGAATGGCCGGGCTGGATCACATCCGCTCGCAGTCCCTGTTCGGCCTGGCGGACGTCAAGTGCTACTTCAACTGGGGCAGCGACTACTGGGCCGTTCGCCAGGAGGTCATCAACCGCCTCCAGTTCGTGACGCTTCCGAACGGAATACAGGCGCAGATCTCCCCCTGGAACGGGGTCGGCGAGGTCTTTCGGTATTTCGTACGCGGCAAGGGATACAGCTCGAAGGACCTCAAGGCGGTCGAGGATTTCACGCTCGAGAGGCAGTGGCGGCAGGTCCCCGGCGTCGTCGACGTCACCAGCTTCGGCGGTGAGACCAAGGAGTACCACGTCGAGATCGACCCGTACCGCATGCGCGCCCGCGGCGTCAGCCTGGGGCAGGTGCAGAACGCGATCGCCAACGCCAACGCCAACACCGGCGGCAGCTACGTTCCGATGGGCGAGCAGTCGTTCAACGTGCGGAGCCTCGGCCTCATCACCAGCCTGACCGACGTCAGCGACATCGTGGTGATGGAGGGGAAGGACAAGAACGGCAATCCCACCGGCAATCCGATCCGCGTGCGCGACGTGGCGAACGTCGTCTTCGGCCACGCCCCCCGTCTGGGGGTGATCGGAAAGCTGCACGGCTGCCCGCTGCATCTGCAGACCAAGAGCTGGTGGGAACGACTCTGGGAATCGAACGCCGACCGCGACAAGCGGGAGCTGCTCGATAACCCGGTCGCCCAGCGAAATTGCGACCCGCTCTACACCGCCGACGAGGACGACGTCGTCCAGGGCGTCATCCTCATGCGCTACGGCGAGCACACCCGCCCGACGTTGGAGGGGATCTACAAGCGGATCGAGTTCATCCGCGCCAACCACCTGCTGCCGCCCGGGATGGAGATCGTCCCCTATTACGACCGCGACAACCTGGTCAAGGTCACCAGCCACACCGTGCTCGAGAACCTTCTCACCGGAATGCTGCTGGTGATGGGCGTGCAGCTCCTGTTCCTGGGGAACTTCCGGGCGGCGATGATCACCTCGCTGGTCATCCCCTTGTCGCTGCTGGTGGCGTTCGCCGGGATGGTGTTGACCGGGACCTCCGCCAACCTGCTCTCCATCGGCGCGGTCGACTTCGGGATCGTCGTCGACTCGTCCGTCATCATGATGGAGAACATCTTCAAGCACCTGGGCCGGCACGGCCAGGGCTCCATGCGCGAGCGCATTCAGGCCGCCGCCAGCGAGGTGGGCGGTCCGATGTTCATCTCGACCATCATCATCGGCGCCGCGTTCATTCCGCTGTTCACCTTGACGGGGGTGTCGAGCGTGCTGTTCACGCCGATGGCGCGAACCTACGCGTTCGCGATCGGCGGCGCGGTCGTGCTGGCGGTCTTCCTGCTACCGGTCCTGACCAGCAAATTCGTCAAGGCCGACGCGGAGGAGTCCGAGGACGACAACCGCGTGATGCGCTTCCTCAATCGCCTCTACAACCCGCCCTTCGAGGCGGCCCTGCGGCGGCCCAAGCTCGCGCTCGGGTTGCTGGCAATTCCCATCTGCGCGGCCTTCGTGCTGTTTCCGTTCTTGGGCCGCGACTTCATGCCCAAGCTCGAGGAGGGGAACTTCTGGATTCGTTCCACCTTCCCCGTCTCGATCTCACTCGACGAGGCCTTCAAGTACAGCAACAAGATGCGGAAGATCCTGGCCAGCTACCCAGAGGTGCTGTCGGTGGTCTCCGAGATCGGCCGGCCCGACGACGGCACCGACGTCACCGGGCTCTCGAACGTCGAGTTCTTCTGCCCGCTCAAGCCGTTCGATGAATGGCCGCGCGGCCTCAACAAGGAAAAGCTGACCGATATCGTCCGCCAGAAGCTGCAGGACACCTTCCCCGGGGTGACCTTCAACTTCTCGCAGTACATCAGCGACAACGTCGAGGAGGCCGTCTCCGGCGTCAAGGGGGAGAACAGCATCAAGATCACGGGACCCGACCTGGAGACCAACGAAGCCAAAGCCGCCCAGGTCATCAATGTCCTGAACGAGGTCAAGGGCATCACCGACATCGGGACCTTCAAGACCATCGGGCAGCCCGAGATCATGATTGTCCCCGATCGCACGATCTGCTCGCGTTACGGGATCAACCCGGGCGACATCAACGCCATCGTGCAGGGGCTGATCGGCGACGTCGCGGTGACGCAGGTCTATGAGGGGGAGAAGTTCTTCGCGCTCACGACCCGCCTGCAAGACCAATATCGAAACAGCATCGAGGCGTTGCGACAGATCCCGATCCAGTCGCCGGACGGGAACTTCGTGCCGCTCGGCCAGCTGGCCTCGATCACCCGGGAGGACGGCCCCTTGGTGGTCGTCCGCGAGGACGGCGAGCGCTTCTCGCCGGTGAAGTTCTCGGTGCGCGGGCGCGACCTGGCCAGCGCGATCGCCGAGGCCAAGGAGCGAATCGCCAAGGAGATCAAGCTCCCCTATGACATCCACCTGGTCTGGTCGGGCGAGATCGCCGAGCTCGACAGCGCCGAGGCCCGTCTCAAGCTGATCCTCCCGATCACCATCGTCGTGATCTCGTTCCTGATCTTCTTCGCCGTGCGGAGCTGGCCGGCGATGTTCATCGTGCTGGTGGACATCCCCATCGCCTGCACCGGCGGCGTCCTGGCGCTGCTCATCACGGGGGTTCACTTCTCGCAGTCGGCGGCGATCGGATTCGTGTCGGTGTTCGGGATCGCCGTCCAGGACGCGCTCTTGATGGTCACCTACTTCCAGCAGCTCCACCACAAGGAGGGGCTGGAGCTCGAGGAGGCCGCCCGGGTGGCGTCGCACCGGCGGTTCCGGCCCGTCCTGATGACGACCTTGACCGCGATCTTCGGCCTCTTGCCCGCGGCGCTGTCGAACGGCATCGGCTCTCAGTCGCAAAAGCCGCTGGCCATCGTGGTGATCGGCGGCGCGCTCAATCTGCTGGTCCTCACCCGTCTGGTTCAGCCGCCGCTCTGCGTGATCATCTATCGCTGGATTGAAAAGCGCCGCCTCCGCAAGGCCCTGATGGAGCGGACCTGATGAGGCTTCGAACCATGACGACGGTGGCGTTGCTTTCCGGCGTGCTCTCTTTGACGAGTTGGCGCGCGTCGCACGCCGACACGGTGCCGCCGGCCATCGACCTCCCGAAGTTTCTCGGTCTGGAGGACGCGCTTCGCATCTGGCGCGCGCACGGGCTGGACGTCCTCATCGCCGACGCGGCGGTCAAGACCTCGGAAGGCGCGGTGACGATCGCCGGCGCCATCCAGAACCCGGTGATGAGCGCGAGCGTCCTCAACGCCTTCACCTATCAATGGACCAAGGCCAGCGACGCCGACTGCAACAAGAACGGCGCCGTATGCACCCCCTGGGGCTACACCTTCGGCATCACCGATTCTGCCGCGATCGAAGATTCGCTCTCGGGGAAGCGCGATCTGAGGTTGAAGGTGGCCCGGAACGCGCTGGCCGCTGCGAAGATGTCGCGGATCGACGCGACCCGGACGGTGGGGTTTCAGGTGAAGTCGACCTACCTCCAGGTCGCGCAGGCGCAGCTCGCCTATCGGTTCGCCAAAGATGTCGCGCTGACGCAGGCCACGACGTTGAAGAAGTTTCAGGATCGCTACAAGGTGGGAGCGATCAGCGAAGGGGACCTGCAACGCATCGAGGTGGCGAGGCTCGAAGCGGACCAGGCGGTCGACAGCGCGGAGGCCACTTTGCGCCAATCGCGCGCGGCGCTGGCGTTTCTGCTGGGAGTCCGCGGCAACGTACCCGAGTTCGACGTCGACACGAACGTCCTCGACTACTCGGTCCCGCCCGGGGTCCGGGGCGCCACCCCGATCAATCTGTTCCAGATTGCCTTCGAGCGTCGTCCGGATCTCCTCTCTTCGGCCTACAGCCGGGCCTCGGCGGAGGCGCAGCTCCAGCTCGTGCGGCGGCAGAAGTTCCCCGACGTCACGCTGGGGCTCAACTACCAATGGGGTGGAAACGCCGGGTGGTCGGTCGACAACGCCATCGTCACGCCGGCGCTGACGTTCTCGCTCTCCGCGCCAATCCCCTTCTTCTATCAGCTGCAAGGCGAAGAACGGCAGGCGCAGGCGCAACGCGAGACCGCGGCGCTGCAGCAGGCGAAGGGCACGGCGCAGGTCGCCAGCGACGTCGCCACCGGTCTCGCGGCGCTCGACGGGTCGAAGAAGCTCGTCGAGCGGATGGAGGGGCCGCGTCGGCCGGGCGGGGGGCTGCTGGAGAGTGCCAAGGGGGCGTTCGACATCGCCGCGGCCCAGTACGACAAGGGCGTGGCCAGCCTGACCGACTACCTCGACGCGCTCCGGACCTACATCGCCACCAGGAACGAATATTTCGGCGACCTCGCCACCTATTGGACCTCGGTGTACCAGCTCGAAGCGGCCGTGGCCACGGAGCTGCGATGAAGCTATTCGCCCGCCTGTTCTTCCCGTCGATCTTTGCGGTCGCGCTCTTCGCGCCGGCCTGCCAGAGCGTGAGCGTCCCCGAGTGGCCCTACGCAAAGGAGGCGGCGGAGGCCGCCGCACCGGGTGACGGCGCCTCCGGCGATGCGGCGGACGGCGGCGGGAGCGCGGCTGCGACGGGCACCCCGCTCGCCTGCGACGGCGCGCTCTGCGACACGACCAACTATACGGCCTGCAACATCAGCAACGATCCCCAGGAGAGCAGGGCGGCGGGACCGATCTCGCTGCTCCTGATCGTCGGTGGGATCGGCCTTGCGCGGGGCCGGACCCGCCGGGAGAGGGAGCGCGCGCGATGAGGCGGAGTCGTCTCAGGCAGAGAACCGTCGCCGTGGCCGCCTTCGTCGTGGCTACGATCGTCGCTTCTGCCATCTTCGCCCAGGCGCTCCCCGCGAAAAGCGCGTCGCCGTCGCCGTCGTCGTCGCCCTCGTCGGAGGAGACCTGGCCGGTGACGTCGGCGGGGACCGTGGACGTCGCGCTCCCCGCGCCGGCGCCGCCGCGCCGATTCCTGTCGCTCGAGTTCAATCCCCTCGCGGCGGCGACCGTCGACAGGTGGGGCGCCAATATCATCTTCGCGCCGTTCGAGCATCACGCGCTCATCCTCAACCCGTTTCACGCCTACGCGCGCACCTACAACATCAACCTCTTTGACGACAACGGGAACGCCCTGCAGCTTCCCGCGCAGACCTTCCAGGGGTGGGGGGCCGAGCTCGGCTATCGGTACTACACCGGCCGCGGCGGGTTGCGTGGCCTCTTCCTGGGGCCCTCGCTCATCGCCGATTGGATGACCGCGCGGGCGCAAAACGGGTCCCAGACCAGCTACGTCTATTACGGGATCGCGGCCGACGTTGGCTATCAAGTCCTCATCAACGACCGGGTTTCCCTCGCCTTGGGCGCCGGGCTGCAATACGCGCAACCCAACAAGGACATCCCCAAGCAGGGACTCACGGCCAAGTACTACGCGAACGCCACGGTGCTCCCGCGGCTGCTCGTCTCGATCGGGTGGGCCCTTTGAAAACACGACTGCTTTCGAACGTCCTCCTGGCCGCCTCCGCGCTCGTCCCGGCGTGTGCGAGCGAGACCGTGGCGATGCCTCCGGCCGCCCCCGTGCATTGGCAAGCGGCCGGGTCGAAGCCGCCCAGCCCGGTCGTGCCGACGCAACGTGAGCGTGCGGTCGCGACGGTTTACGCCGCGGCCCTCGCCTCTCCTTCGTTCGAGAAGCTGGGCGCGAGCCTCAGCGACGACGTGCATTTCCTGTTTGGCGAGCGGGACGCGCGCGGCCGGGAGCGGGTCGTCAAGAGTCATCAGGACCTGTTCGGCGCGTTCGACAATCGGCAGATCGTCGTCTCTCGGGTCTGGCTGACCGACAGCACCCAGCTGCTCGACTCGCAGGCGGTCGAGTGGACGATGAGCGGCGTCCAGGCACGCGCGTGGATGGGCGTGGCGGCGACGGGCAAGCCGGCGGTCATCCACGGGCTGACGCTGCTCTGGACCGACGACGACGGCGTCATCTCCGAGATCCACGTCTACTTCGACGAGGAGGCGGTCAAGGCCGAGCTGACCGGCGGAGAGGCGCCGGCGCCGGTCGCCGCGGCCGCACCGCAGGTCCTCGAGCACGGTGGAACCAAGGAAGAGGCGGCCAACGTCGCGGTCGCGCGCGGCGTGCTGCAGGCGCTCGAGGACGACAAGGAGCCGGCGTTCGTGTCGTCGATGGCCGACGACCTGGATGTCGTTACGCCGGGGACCTCGGAAACGGTTCATGGAAAGAGCGGCGCCCGCAGCTACTTCAAGTCGACGCGCAGGTCGATTCGGCAGCTCGACACCATCGTCCAGAATGCCTGGGGCGTCGGATCGTTCGTCGTCGTGGAGTATGCGCTGGCCGGCTTGCAAACTGCATCGTCGCGTCGGCAGGGCGGCTCCGCGGACGGCGCCCTTCACCCGCTCCAGGTGCACTACGTCGACATAGCAGAGCTTCGGAGTGGAACGATTGCGCGTATTTGGAGATATGCGGATCGCAATCCATTTGGCGCGTCATAAAGGCGAAACAAAACGAGATTCGGTACGTGATTTGCACAATGTGTACAAGTCGGTCAACAGGAACGGAAGGAACGAAGCAATGAAAACGCCGATGAAATTGAAATGGTTGGTGGGAGTGGCTCTTCTGGCGGCCGGCTGCATTGCGCGGGCACCCGCGGCTCAAACGTCGGGGCAGGCGCCTCCCGGCGAGGTGTGGTTGACGCCCGACCAGGTGAAGAACGCAGGCATGGAGATCGAGTCGATCGCGGACCGCCCTGTCGGTGGAACCATTCACGTGGCGGGTCGCGTGACCTTCGATGACCTTCGCGTCGCCCACGTCTTCTCGCCGGTGACCGGTCGGATCACCAAGATCCTGGCCCAACCGGGTCAGCGCGTGAAGAAAGGCGAGAAGCTCTGCGTGATCCAGTCGCCCGATCTCGGCAGCGCTGTCTCCGACATGGCCAAGGCGCAAGCGGCGCTCTTCCAGGCGGAGCGGGACTGGAAGCGTCAGAAGGAGCTGCTCGAGCTGCACGCCGCCCCGCAACGAGACTACGAGGCGGCGGAGGGAACCTATCTGAACGCCAAGGCCGAGCTCGATCGGGCCCAGCGCAAGGCCAGGCTTCTGCGGAGCTCGGGGCTCGATTCGATCACCCAGGAGTACGTCCTGCCGTCTCCCATCGACGGCGAGGTGATCATGCGCGGCGCGAACCCGGGGCTCGAGGTCCAGGGGCAGTACACCGGCGGCGCGACCGTCGAGCTCTACACAATCGGGGAGCTCGATCGGGTCTGGGTCCTCGCCGACGTCTTTGAGATGGACCTTCCCCTCGTCAAGCAAGGGGCCGAGGTCAAGGTGACGGTGCTGTCGTACCCTCAGGAGTCTTTCAACGGCGTCGTGGAGTGGATCTCGGGCGCGCTCGATCCGATCTCGCGGACGGCCAAGGTGCGCTGCTCCATCGACAACAAGGCGAAGAAGCTGCGCCCCGAGATGTTCGGGACCGCCTCGATCGGCGTCGATCCCGACACCAAGCTGGCGATCCGACGGTCGGCTCTGCTCCTGCTCGGCAGGCAGACGGTGGCGTTCGTCGAGACGGGAACCACGCCCGACGGGCTGCTGCGTTTCGAGCGCCGCCCCATCGCGGTCGACGAGCTGAACGGCGGGCAATACGTCCCCCTCAGGGGCGGGGTCGAGCGCGACGAGAAGGTCGTCGTCAAGGGCGAGGTCCTGCTGCTCGGGGAGCTCTGAGCCTTCAGCCTCCCAGGGCGTGAGCCTGCGACCTGATCAGAATGAACAGGCCGAGGGCGATGAACACGAATGGCGTGACCCGCCGTGCGTGGAGGCGCAGATGCCTTCCCAGCCGAGGATGATTGACCAGATGGTATCCGGCACCGCACCAGACGGTCACGAGTATCAGAAACACGACGATCATCGCGGCGAGCTCTGGTCGTGTTCGGGTGGTGAACACGGGAACGTAGACACCGATGTTGTCGCCTCCGTTCGCCACCGTGACGAGCGCGACGGCGAGTCCTTTGCCGAAAGCCCCTCCCGACGGCCGCGACGGATGCTCTCCGTCGTTGGCTGAGCCACCGCGCTGAACGAGCTTGACGACGCCCAGCACGACCGGAATGGCTCCCAGCAGACCGACGTCGCGGGACGGCACCAATCGCGCCACCTTCGACAGGAGGGCGGTTGCGGAGATCAAGGTGACCATTCCAAGAAACTGACCGACCACCACCTCCCGGGCCCGAAACGCGCGATCGGAAAAGAAGGCGACCAGGACGAAGATATCGTCCACGTTGGTCGATGCGAACAGCAACGCGGCGAGTCCCGCCGTAGACCAGAGGCCTCGCATCGACCCTCGTCTGGCCCACGCCCTAGTAGGTCGCGCCGTCCGCCGACCCGTCGGGGACGATGCTGATCGCGTCGTAGTCCATCACGGCTCCGTCGGGGTTGCTGTAGATGTAGCCGCCGTCTGGGGTGTCGGGGATCGCGTAGAGCCAGGGGCCGATGACCGGGTAGCCCTGACAGCAGCCCCCGCCGCCGTTCTGCGCCGGGCCAAACTCGAGGTGGACGATTTCGGGGGCGCGCCCGTCGCCGAACGTCACCTGAACGTCGCACCGCCCGGCGGCCCGGGCGGTGATCGTGAATTCCGTACAGCGGGCGTAGTAGTTGCCGTTGCAACGGACGCTTCCGGGGTCAGGGCAGGCCGGTCCGCTGAGGGCAATGCCAGAAAGCGAAACGGGCCCGTCGTCAGGGCTCCCGATCCAGACGGTGGTGACGGGGCAGTGGTCGCCGCAACTGTTGGTGCAACCGAGCGCGCTGAACAGGAGCAGCAGAATCCCGAACGTGCCCGGGTTACCGTCCATCGACTCGACCTGACTCTCCCACCGGCGTTGTTAAATAGTCGTTAAAGTGGCGCCCACTCAACGGGCGCGGGCCATCGGGGAGACTCAGTCACGTCGTTGACGACACTTCTCGGCGCCATCTCGGTCCCCGGGCTCGCTCTGGCGGTCGTGGCGGCCCGCGCGCGCCGATATCTCCGCGGCGTCGAGCGCGTGGCGCACGCCGGAGGCCGTCGCCACGACAGCACGTCGCCGACCTGTCGGAGAGCGTGAGGCCGGCTTATCATCTCCTCCATGGCGCCCGTCATCGCGGTCCTGGTCGTGGCGGCCCTGGCTGTCTTCTCGGCGGAGCGCCGGATCGGCTGGTTGCACGTCCCCTCGAAGCCGCTGACCACCGCGCTGCTCTTCCTGATCGTCGGCTGGCCGACGACCCGGCTCGCCTGGTGGATCGACGCCGGGATCGCGCTGTCGGTGGTGGGAGATATCGCCCTGCTCAGCTCGAGCGAGGGGGCGTTCCTGGTCGGGCTGGCGGCGTTCCTGCTGGCGCACGTCGCCTACGTGGTGGCGTTCGTGGGGGTGGCGATCTGGTCGCCGCACGTCGCGATCGTCGCCGTGGTGACCGTGACGGCGACGGTGCTCGTGCTGCGCGCGATTGGCCCCGGAACGGCCCGCCTGCGCGCCCCGACCATCGCCTACGGCGTCGTCATCAGCGCGATGGTGATCGCGGCGTCGGCCACGCTCGGCGGTCCCCTCGCGGCGGCGCCGCTGGCCGCCGCCGGCGCCACGTTCTTCTATGCGTCGGATGCCAGCCTGGCGCTCAACCGCTTCCGGCGGCCGATCCCGCACGCGGCGTTTTTCACCCTCGGCCTCTACTGGATCGGACAGATCGGGATCGCGCTCGCCGCGCGCGCCGGTCGCTGAGCTTTAACCGGGGCGAAGCGCACCGGGGAGCACGCGGCCGATGATCGCCTCGCAGCTCCGGAAGAAGCCGATCTTGTCGAGGACCGGGTTCAACCAACCGACGGTGATGCAGTAGGCCTTGTCCTGCGGCGAGGCGTGATGGATGGCGTGGTGCTCGGGCGACAGGATAAGCCCCGCCCGCTGCAGGGCCCGCACCCAGCGCGCCGGGTTGTCCTCGTGCGCCCACCGGTGGAACTGGTTGGTGCAGATGATGAAGCACGAGGTGAACGTCATCACGGCGCACAGGTAGAAGAACCAGCCGCTCGTCTTGGGCGTCACCAGCAACAGGAGCGCCAGCACCGGCGAGACCACGATGCAGTTGTTCCCGTTGGTCTCGATGAAGTCGTGCCGGGTGATGTCCTTGGGATCGACGTGGTGGTAGCGGAACGGCGTCACGAAGCTCGGCCCGAAGATCGGCGTGTTCTGGTCGCCGATGGTGTCCCCGGCCCAGTGGACCAGGCCGGAGATGAAGTCCGCCACCAGGTATCCGGTCACGGCCGTGGCCACGACGCAGACCAGCCCCCAGGCGCCGGTCACCGCATGGCAGATTCGGAACGCCAGGCAACCCAAAGCCAGGAAGACGAAGACGATGCTCGCGATTTCGAGCGCCCGGTGGCCGCGCCCGTAGGGGTGCGGTTGGGCAGTGGTGTCCATGGCGAAATAATAGCCTAACGGAAGTCGGGTCAAGCACCTAACTGGCGTAGGAACGGCGCGGCGGTGTCGGCCTTGAGGCCCTTGCGGAAGAGCACGAACTCCCCCTTTTGGGCCTGCATCCCGTAGAGACCCGACTTGAGAGCGTTGATGAGGGTGAGGCGATCCTCGCCGCCCGAGGGCATCCTCACCAGGAGGTAGTCCGCGTTGTTGAAGGCGATGCGCAGCGAGTAGGCGTTCTTGCGGCTGGAGATCTGGGCCACGATGGTCTCGGACGCCGAAACGCTGGCCTCCTGGGGGATGAGCTTGATGAGCGAGTAGAGATCGGCGTGGCGGGCGCGATCGGCATCGGTCACGCCCACGTGAAACGGCGAGAAGCCACCCCAGGCCGTGTTGTGCTGCATCACGATGCCGAGCTGGTAGGAGGTCACGATCGTCCCCGCGGTCATCGCCACCAGCCAGGCGCGCCGACTCGTGCGGGCCCAGCCGGCGCCCTCCGCCTCCATGCGGCGGAGCCAGGTCAGGTTGGCGACCACGGCGATGAAGTAGAAGGCGGTCCAGTAGGCCGTGTACTGGAAGGAGATGCTGAGGAGCGGCGGGTAGTGCGTCGCCAGCAGGGTGAAAAAGAACCCCGGGACCGAGCAGAGCATGCCGATCGGACGTCGCCAGGGGAAGAAGGCCAGCGGAGCGACGATCTCGAGGAGGTAGAGCACCTTGTCGTGCTCGAGCAGGCTGGTCACGGTGAAGGCGGGGTTCCCGATCACCGTCTTGAGGATCCCGCCGAAGCCGTTGTCCCCCTCGGGGAGCAGCCCCTCGTACTGGTTGACGTAGGCGGGGTAGCCGTTCAGGAAGTGCGGCATCAGGATGAGCTTCACCCCCACGAAATAGGCCGCCGAGATGATGGTGACCACCAGGCCCGCCTTTGGCCGCTCGCCGGTCAGGATGAGGTAGAGGCCCACGACCATGAGCAGCGCCGACATGTCCTCGCGGTTGGCCAGCGTCAGAATCACCGCCACCACGGCCATGCCGTTGCGCCGCGACTCGAGCGCCCAGAGGCACCACCACAGATAGATCGGGGCGAACGGCAGATAGTGGAAGTCGTAGAGGTTGGACCCGTGCAACGGCGCGTAGAGGTTGATCAGCACCGCCAGCAGGCAGGCGGTCCAGGCGCCGACGTGACGGCGCGCGAAGGCGAAGAAGGGCAGCACGGCGCCGCCGATCAGCGCCGACTGCAGCGCCAGCAGCGTCTCGGGCCGCGGCGCCAGCCGGTAGAAGATTCCGATCAGGTACGAGATATAGGTCTCGTGAAAGCCGATGTGCGTCGTCGTCTCGTTGCCGAGGACCGAGGTCTTGAACAGCGGCCGGTTGAAGTGGGCGGCGTTCCAGACCAGGCTGTTCTCGATCCCCAGATCCCACCCCATCGTCTGCAGGCGGAAGTGGTTCTGGATGGTGATGATCGAGAAGTAAATGGTGTAGCCGAGGAAGGCGGCGAACACGATGGCGAACGGCAGCCACCTGGTGTCGCGCACCCGCGCCAGCGGTGGCCCGAGGCGGGCGGCGACCCACGCGCGCAGTGACGCCGGCAAGATGGGCGGTGTGTCCAGCGAGACGCGGGTCAGCCCCTGCAGGCCGAGCACGAAGCCGCTGACCATCACGATGAAGGTCAGCTCACGCCCGCCGTACCAGAGCTGCCATTGGAAGAACATCGGCAGCAGCCCCACCAGACAGAGGGGCGCCAGCCGGCGGGCCACGCGCTCGACCCGGTCGAGGCCCCCGAGGCGGCGCCAGAGGATCGCCACCAGCCCCACGAACCCGGCGAGCCCGGCGCCGGCCAGCATGTTGCCGAACACGTATTTGCGTGCGGCCGGCGGCATCGTGTTGCTGGCGACGTAGCTGAGGAGGTGATCGCGGGCCCGGAGGGACCACCCGGCGAAGCCGATCGAGGCCCCCTCGGCGGCGAGCAGGCCGAGCGACTGAACGGCGCGGGTGAGCGGGGGAGCCTCGGGCGTCGGCGCGGCCGCGAGCGCGGACGGTGCCGGCGCCGGCTCGGGCGCAGCCTCAAGCGACGGCGGGACCGACGGTGGCGCGGGTGGCGCCGGTGGCGACGGTGGCGCCGGTGGCGCCGGTGGCGCGGGTGGCGCGGGTGGATTGAAGGCGGGGTCGAAGGTGCCGGCCGACATCGGGCGCGCAGTCTAACTGAGAATCTGGTCTAAGATGAGCACACTCCCTTATGTCTCCGGCCGCGTCTTCGCTTACCGTGGTCATCCCCTGTTACAACGAGGCCGAACGCCTCGACGAGGCGCCGCTGCTGGCGTTCCTGGACGGTTGCGTCGAGGCGTCGCTTCTGTTCGTCGACGACGGGTCGACCGACGCGACGGCCGACCGGCTGGCGGCGATCGCCGCGGCGCGGCCGGCCCGGATCGACGTGCTCTCGTTGCGGCCGCATGG
>Ga0210389_10001119_pt1 | contig 22266 bp, 21 predicted proteins | sample IncBWH28OmetaG_FD_160127 | JGI IMG/M metagenome (GOLD analysis project Ga0210389, IMG submission 160127) | Forest soil microbial communities from Barre Woods Harvard Forest LTER site, Petersham, Massachusetts, United States - Inc-BW-H-28-O ...
GCGACGATGCCGCAGGCGTGGAAGGTGCGGACCGCGCTGAACCTCGGCGTGTCATGGTGGATTGCCCGGTATCGTCTGCGCTTCTGGCGGCAGTCACCCCCACTAACGGAGCGGGCTATTGGCGCCGGTCACTGCTGCCTCGGCGACCGGTCATGCCACTGCGCCAGTGGCGGTGGCCACAGCCGCTTAAAGGAGAACCCGCTCGGCTCGTCCGGCTGCGATGCATCAGTGTGCGGCGCGCCGACCGGTGCCGGCCGGCGGTCCACCACCGTCCGGAAGCCGCCGGGAGGGACGCTGTCAGAGGGGACCCTGTCGGCGGGGACCCTGCCGGCGGGGGTCTCGCCGGCGGGAGAGATCGCCAGCCGCCCCTGCGCGATCGCGTGCGGGCTCACCGGCTGGGTTGAGATCATGCCGCGCAGGTGCCGCTGGAGCTCCGCGGGGATGAACCGCGTCAGGTGGCTCTCCACGCCAGGGCCGAAGTCCGTGCCCGCCAGCACTCCCATGAAGAACGCGTCCTTGGCGAGCCCGGCGCAGTGCGGGTCGTCCGGGTCGGCCAGCAGCAGCACGGCCGCCAGCAGCGCGGGCGTGGGCGGTGCCTCCCCCCCGGCGAGGATCTCCACGACGTCGCCGGCCCGGAGCACGTCGCCGTGCGCGCCAGCCACGAGGTCTCGCAGCACGGCGACCTGGTGCTGGAGGGCGTCCGGGTGCCGGGACTGGAGCGCGCCGGCCAGGTACCCGTGCAACCGCAGGACGTGGCACAGGTCCGCAGGGCTGTACGTACCGCGCATGGCGCGCACGTACTCGCGCACCACCTGGCACACGGCCTCGGCGTGGTGCTCGCGCTGCCAGGGTTCCGCGAGCCGGGCGATCATGCCGGCGATGTCCGCCTGGCCGGAGCGGAACCACTCACGCAGGCTGTCCGGCCCCAGGTACCAGTGGACGATCGCGGTCACCCGGGGGTCGCGCGAGCCGGCCCTGATGATCGCCTCAAGCAGGTCACGCGGCGGCGGCTGGCTCGGCGGGCTGCCCGTGCCAAGGCAGCTCTCCAGCGCGCAGAAGCCCTGGTAGTCAAGCGGCAGCCCGAAGGCCAGCTGGAGCAGCGTGCCGTAGTACGGGGCGGCCAGCTTGTGGCTCCGCAGCAGCGGCTCAAGCTCCGGGCGAAGCAGCTGGCAGCGGAAGATCAGGTTCTGGTAAAAGACGTGGCCACTGGCATCGTGCTGGTTGCCCGCGAAGTCCCGCAGCGACGTGATCTCACGCTTCAGGGCGCCCAGGTTCCGCTGCTGAACGAGGTCGTTCACCCCGGTCAGGATGCGCTCGGCGAACCCTTCGACGCCCCGGGCGGGCACCGTCTCAGGGTGCAGCAGGTCAGCTGGCATGCCTGGGAAGCTCGCGGCCTCCGCCACACCGGTGATGCCGATCGCTCCCTCGAGCATCTGCATCACCCGCTTGGCGCCGAAGTTCACCTCCTCGGTCAGCTCGGCGAGTTTCTCCACGGGCTGCCGCACCCGGCTGCGCAGCCAGGCCAGGTAGTCATGGATGAACGGGTACTCCGGCGGCAGCTGCGTCCGGTCCGGACGGCCCCAGTGGGCGACCAGGTCGGCGGGGCGGTCCCCGCGGGCCGCGCGCGGCCCGTCGCTGAAGAACAGCCGGAACCGGTGCGGCGCGTTGTCCGGCGTCCATGTCGCCGCGGACATGCGGCTGCGCATTCCGTAAGGCAGCAGCGACATGACCGCGTCGATGAACGCGAGCCGCTCCGCCACGCTTGCCTCCCTGGCACCGACGACGCACACCGTGCGCCCGGCAAGCAGCAGGGCGGCGACAGGCAGCGCCAGGTCATCGGCCGAGGGCACCCGGGCGAGGGTCACCGGCAGGGTCAGCTGCAGCGGCGGCGCGTCCTGCCAGGGCAGGTCCACGTCCCGGAAGCACTGGTACATGTCCAGGTAGCCGACCGCCGCGGGGGCCAGGTGACGGTAAGGCGCGCAGAAGTACCTGGTGTACGCGATCTCCCGGCCCGTGGCATCGACATGGCGGTCCAGGTACTCGTGGACCGCGAGCGCGAGGTAGGTCCCGTCTGCCTGGTCCGCGCGCGCCAGGAAGCTCACCGATACCTGCGGCAGCTCATCAGGGGTGCCGATCGAGAACCGGTCGAGCGCGTCCTCGAAGTTCCGGCTGCCGAGGACGCCGTCGCTGGAGGCGAGCAGGTGGTATCCCCGGCGTTCGCCAGGGATCTTCCCGTGCCGGGCCCACTCAGCGGTCACCGCGACCTGCTGGCCCGTCATGGCTGGACTCGCTCCCATGGCTGGGCTAGCCGGGTCGGCCCGGGCTGCGATGACCGCGCGGCCGGCGCCCGCGTGCCGTCGTCTTCATCGCCAGGCAGGCTTCCCGGCAGCGCGGCTTGCGTCCCGGTCCCGCCGGCCGGCGCCGGGATCGCGCTGGCGCTCGGCACCCGCGTGCTCAGCCACAACAGCGGCTCAACCACATTGATGGGCCGGACTGCCCCCCGGACCCGGTTCCCGCCGTTGCCCTTCGGGTCGGGGAGCAGGTTCTGCGGGTCGTCCGGGTCGAAGACGCCAGTGTCGGGGTTCACGTGAAAGCCGACCGCCGAGGTGACGAAGTACCTGATGCGGTCTGGCCGGAAATAGGACTCCAGTGTCTGCCGCACCATGGTCCCGTCCCCGTTCGCGTCGCACAGCCTGCCGAACAGCAGCCGCGCGTCCTCCTCCGCGACCCGGGGGAACTCATGCGGGTCGTCCGGGTCCGTTGTCAGCAGCCCGAGCTGGCGTGCGCTCTCGAAGACCGGCAACTCGTCGAACTTCGTCACGCACACGGCCACGTGATGGGGCAGGTAGCCATCGAAGCCCGGCTTGCCGGTGAACTTCCCGAGCAGCTGCATGCAGATCCCGAAGGTGTGGTCAAAGGTGTCGCGCAGCTCGAACTCCCTGATCGGATCGAACATGTAGACAATCCCCCGGCTCTCCTGCAGGCGCTTGACCAGCTCCACCTGGCTGTCCTTGCCGTAGTTGTCGGCCGCGACGAACTCTCCTCCGGAGTCCACCAGGTCGAGAGTGAGGACCTCCGCCCTGGTGAGCTCCTTCTTGCGGAGCCAGCCGCCGCTGGTCTCGGTCACCTGGCGGACAAGCTTCCACCGCAGGTCATGGAGGAGCCCAGTGGCCTTGGGGAACTCCCTGTTGCGCATGGCCTTGGTCATGTTGACCAGCGCCCGTTCGGAGGCCTCGTCGCCCTCCTCGCTCGCCAGCTTCCAGCCGGTGCCCTGCTGGGCCAGCGAAAGGCTGAGCGCGGCGAGGAACGTGGTCTTGCCACTGCTAGGCGCCCCCCACATCGCGATAGTGGACACGCGGCGCTTTCTCCTCTCGGTAGGCGAGCTGGCTGGACCGCTCGGCAGGCACGGGCGTCTAATGCCGTGTCAGGCCAGCAGCGGGAACGGGACGGGCTGCGGCTCCTCGGTCAGGGCGAGGGACCTGGCGAGGGCGTGCACGTCAACGAGCTTGGCGAGCTCCGCACCGTCCCGGCCAAGGCGCTCCCAGGCCTCACCGGCCGTGCCGGGCTCAACGAGGGCGGCGAGCCGCACGCCCGGCGAGCCGATGATCGCCGCGAGCTGCCGCCGCCAGTCCACGCGACGGCGGCACGGGAGGATCTGCGTGCTGAGGTCCGCCCGTGGCGGGTGCGGGTGCCGGGTTCCGGCGGCCACCAGGACCGGCCGGCCGTCGCGGGCGTCCAGCCGCGAGGCGACCTCCTCCAGCGCGCACTCAAGCTGGGCCGCCCGCGGGTACTCTTCGGCCGGCGGCTGCCAGCCGCGCAGTGAGCGCAGCACGGCGAGCGCCCGCTCCGGATCCGCGGCCCAGGCCAGCGCGCGAGCCGGCTCTTCCCGCTGGCGCTCGTCGTACCCATGTGGGCCATAGGTGACCAGCGATACCCGGGTGCTGTCGTCCGGGGTCCCCGCGAGCGCCATGAGCGCCTCCAGCCGGACGATGCGGCGGTCCACCTGCTCGGCCGTGCCGGTGAGCTCAAGCAGGCAGATGAGGTGCACCGGAGATCGCCGCGTCACCTCATCCGGCAGGGCGTCGATGATCTCCTGCCAGGGCCGGGGGTCTGGCCGGAGCTCGGCGGGCAGCCCGCGGAACCGGACGTGGCCAGGGCGCGTCAGCTCGGCCGTGACCTCGTACGCGCCCGGGGCTATCACCGCCGACTGCACCAGCAACGGCCGCACGTCGTCAGAGTCCTCCTCGCGGGCGACCACGGCGAACACGATGCCGTGCCCGTCAGCCGGAGCGCACCGGATCCGGACCCGCTCCGCGTAGCCGCGCTCGGCCCCCGGCGGGAACAGTGGATGGCTGTCCAGCCCGATCCTGCCGCTGGGCATCTGCCTCAGCACGACAAGCTCATACCACTGGGTAAGCGGAAGGTCCCTGATGATGTCCCGCAACTGCTCCTCCACCGGGGCCGGGCACTGGTACTCGGCCACACGCGGCCGGGCAAGCCGCAGTGCCTCCACCTCGCGGGGATTGCGGTACTCCGCGCCGAGACTGCTGAACACCACGAGCACCCGCTCCGTCGTGCCGATCAGTGGCTCCAGTTCCCGCCGGAAGAAGTCCCCGCCGATCCTGGTGACATCCGGCAGCGGCCAGCTCCGGACCCGGGGCGTCCCGGTAGCGTCCCGGTCCACTTTCCAGACGGTAATGGCGCCGGCGCCAAATTCCACAATCTTGAATGCGCTGCCCCTGGCCCGGGACGCCATGAACTCCCCGGCAACGGTACGGCGAAAGGACTCGCCGTCCCAGATTGCGCTATCGGTCGACACGGTCCCCCCGGTCAAGCCTTTCCAGCAAAACGTGACCCAGTCGTTAGGGTCGCGTGCGGTGCACCTCGCTCCGCATGCCTGCGTGCACCGGATGTGCACGTCATGCCAGCGATCCGCACATAGTATGGCATATTGTTCTGTTCCCGGGTACACAGCGCGCCAAGTTCTTGATTTACTACTTGGCGGCAAAGCCGACCGGCCGTGGAAAACGGCTAGCAGCGCTGTGAGTTTTTCAACCTGAAGCCGGGAGTGAGGAGTGCTGGAGATGTTGCAGCAGGTGAGACGGTTCTTGCGGAGCCTTGCAGGAGCGCGCGAGGAGGTCCTCGACCAGTGCCCGACAGAGCAGGTCCGGTTCGAGAGCCTCGGCTGGTCCTTGCTTATCACCAGTTGCATGGCCGTGATTTCGATGTGGTTCGCGCTGTCGACGGCGATGGGGATCAACGGGCTCATCGCCATCTTCCCAGCGCTATTCTGGGGGCTAGTGATCCTGGGCATCGACCGGTGGCTTATCACTTCGATGCCGCGCGACAGCACCCGGAAAGCGCTCGTTGCAGCCCCTCGCCTCGCCTTGGCGCTCCTGCTCGGGACCCTCATTTCCACGCCGTTCGTCCTGCGGATATTTGAGTCCGAGATTAACGTGCAAATCAGCTTGATTAAGGAGCAGCAGTACGACCAGTTCGTCGCCCAGCAGCAGAAGAGCGATGTCGGCACGCAGGTGACCTACTGGACTAATCAGGTCAATGCCCTGAACCAGGTCATTAACTCCCGCGGTGCGCAGCCGCTCAACCCCGCGGCCGACCCCGACGTCAAGGCGCTGACCGGGCAGCGCGACAAGGCCCAGATGGTCGCGAACCAGGAGTTCAAGACCTGGCAATGTCAGCTGTACGGCGTGTACCAGGGCGTCAAGTGCCCCAAGGGCAACGGCCCGCTCGCCCAGGCCAGCCACACCACGTACCTGCAGGACCAAGCGCAGGTCAGTCAGCTCAACGCCGCCATCCAGGCACGCGAGAAGACCCTGGCCGCGAACGACGCGGCATCCCAGAAGACCCGGCTCCAGCAGGCGCAGAACGCGCTGCCCTACGCGCAAAGCCAGCTCGCGATCGCGCGGCAGCGCCAAGACAACCTGCGCAGTGCCTTCGCGGCCGAGAACACGGCCCTGAACGGGATCCTGATCCGGCTGGAGGCGCTCAGCCAGCTCAGCCACGACAACTTCACCGTCACCTCCGCGCGCTGGCTGATATTCCTCCTCTTCCTGGTGATCGAGTGCCTTCCGGTGACGGTCAAGCTCATGCAGAGGCCCGGCCTGTACGAGAAAATTCTCGCGGGCGTGGAAGACGACAACTACCGCAGCGCCCGCCGCCGTGGCTTCCGCTCGCCGTCGGAGGCAGAGGCATCCGGCTCCCGGGACGGCCAGACGCGGGTGATGGTGGTTCGCCCGCACGCCGGCCAGCAGTCCGCGGTCGTGCGCGGCGTCTTCGAGCGGACCAAGGCGCTGCCAGGCCCCGTCGGCGACCCGGCCGACCAGCGGGAGACCGAGCGGCTGCGCGACGGGTACCAGAACGGCATTGGATACCAGAACGGGCCCGGCGACGCCTACAACGGCGGCCGGCGGCCCCACGGGCCCGATGAGGACTGGCAGGACGACCCGTACGCCAGCAACCTGCGGCGGGGGGGAACGCGACCCGGCGCTGAGGTTCCAGACAGCGGGGACAGCTGGGTCAACGGCCGCCGGCGCGACGGCGCCGCATGGCGGGAGGTGCCCGTCCGGGACCAGCCGTACCCTGAGGACGAGACCGCCCGCGACGCCGGCTACCTCCAGGAGACCGCCCGCGACGCCGGCTACCTCCAGGAGACCGCCCGCGACCACGGCTACCTGAGCGAGACGGCCCGCGACCATGGCTACCTGGGCGAGACCCGGCCCGACCGCACGCCTGATGCCGGTCGTCCCGTGGTGGCCGAGACCGTCGCGGACGACGCGAGGCGCGACCCGCGCCGGCGGTCCCGCCAGAACGCGTCCATCATGTCCAGCGGCGGCCTGCCGCAGCTGGACCCGCAGCTGCGCGGCATGGACGACAACCGGCTGTCCACCGACTCTGACGGGCAGACCGGAGTCCCGCTGAGCTGGGACGAAGAATGATCCTGCCCGGGGACCTGCTCAACAAGCGGTACGAGGTGCTGCACGACATCGGCAAGGGCGGCTTCGGCCGGGTCTGGCTCGCCCACGACCGGCTCCTGGACCGTCCGGTCGCGCTCAAGGCGCTCACTGAGAAGGATGACGGCGCCGAGCGGCTGGACAAGCGCCGTGCCCGCGCCGAGCTGGAGGCGCGCACGCTGGCCCGGCTGGGCCACCCGGCCATCGTCCCCATCCACGACCTTGTCTACCACGGCCGGGACAAGGACCCGTGGATCGTCATGGGCTACTTCGACGGCCAGTCCCTCGACAAGGTACTCATCCCGGGTCGTCCGATGTCCGAGGATGACGTGATCAGCATCGCCCAGCCGGTGCTCGGTGGCCTGATGGCGGCGCACGCCAAGGGCATCATCCACCGTGATATCAAGCCCGGGAACATCCTGCGGGCCAATGACGGGTCGGTCCTCCTCATCGACTTCGGCATCGCCAAGGCGATGGACGCCAGCACCTTCACCAGCGACGGCCTCCGGTTTGGCTCGCTCCCTTACATGGCGCCGGAGCAGCTTAACGGCAAGCCGCCGGCGCCGCCCGCCGACATCTGGTCGCTCGGCGCCGTCCTGCACCAGGCCCTGGAGGGCACGGTGTCCTCTCCCTTCTACCGGGACAGCGGCTTTCAGTCGACGATGAAGGCGATCTTCGACCTGCACCCATCGCTGCCCGGGCGAGGTGGCCCTCTGGGCGAGATCGTGCTGGCGATGCTGCGCAAGGACCCGGGCAGCCGCCCCACTGGCCCCGAGGTGGCCAAGGCGCTTCGGGAGGCCCAGTCCACCAGCGTGTACCCAGGCCACCGGGACCGCAACGGCGACGGCTGGCCCGGTGGCGGCTGGCCGGACCCCGGCGCGACGATCCCCAGCCCGCCCTCCCGCCTGGAGCGCATGCCGCTCGACGAGGCGGCGGCCCAGGTCAGCGAGGCGAGCGTCAGCCAGGGGGTCGAGATGCTCTGCCAGGTGCCTGAGGGCCATGCCGCCGGGATCTTGAGCAAGTGCGAGAACCGCGTCGCCGGGGAGCTCATCGCAGGCATCGCCGTGCGCGAGCCTCGCCAGGCCATGACCATCCTGGGAGCCTTCGACGCCTACCGTGCCGGGCGGATCCTCGACAACATGGACCGGCAGGCGGTGGCCAGCGTCCTCGCGCTTCCCGACTTCAACCCCGCGCCGGTCCTGCGCGGCGCGCACAAGCTGACTGGCTCCCGGTCGATCACGGCCATGGTCCCGCACGACGCGGCCCGGGTCATCGCCGGCATTGACGAAGACCTCGCCGCCGAACTGCTGGCCCGTGTCACCCCTGCGAAAGTGGCCGACATCCTCAGGCATGTCTCTACCAAGGTGCGGACAAGCCTGATGAAAAGGTTCTCCCCGGACTTTCGCGCGCTCGTGCAGCGCTACCTGGCCCAGGGCCGCCGGTAGCCCGCCCGCGGCTGCTGCTCTTGGCCAGCGAGGACCACAACCGCGACTACGGCCCTGGCCCTGCCCGTCGTCCGGTTAGCGTTTACGGGCCAGCGCGCACCACAGGGCCGACCTGCCCGTCGCGTCCGCGCCAGGGTCGGGGCGCCATTCCTCCACCCGAACGACTCCGGGATCCACGAGGCTCATGCCCTCGAAGAACCTCGCTATTTGCTCCTGGCTTCGGCCGATGTACGGCTGCTGGGCTTGGCGGCGCACGATGTCGTCAAAGCCCTGCCTGGATTCCTGGCCGAGAAGCTCCGACCCGAGGTGGGACACGGCGAGGTAGCTGCCCGGGGGCAGGGCGTCCATCACCGTGGCCACGATCGCGTACGGGTCGTCGGAGTCCGGTATCACGTGCAAGATCATCAGCAGCGTCACCGCTACGGGCGTGGTGAAGTCAAGCAGTCGCGCGGCCTGGCTGAGGATCGTGCCGGTGTCGCGCAGGTCGGCGTCGATGTACTCGGTAGCCCCTGCCACGTGGCTGTTCAGCAGCGCACGCGCGTGCGCGAGCACTATCGGGTCGTAGTCCACGTAGACAACCCGGCTCTCCGGCGCGATGCCCTGGGCGACCTCGTGGATGTTGCCCGCCGTCGGGATGCCCGTGCCGATGTCGAGGAACTGCCGTATCCCGGCCTCTTGTGCGAGGTGCCTGATGACCCGGCCGAGGAACGCCCTGTTCGCCCGGGCGCTGAAGCCCAGTTCCGGGGCGACCTTGAGCACCGCGTCGACGGCTGCCCGGTCGGCCGCGTAGTTGTTCGTACCGCCAAGAAGGTAGTCATAGATCCGGGCCTGGTTCGCTACGCTCGTGTCGAACGGCGGCCGCACCCCCGGGCCAGCCGCGGTGCCGCCCGGGACGGGTGGCTCATCCATGCTCATGTCTCCCAGTAGATCTGCTCGATGAAGCTTGACGTCTCGGCCGGGGTCAGGGCTTCACTGCTGAGCTCGTCGACGGCCTCCAGGTAGTGCTCGACGTCCGAGCGCTGCTCGAGGTAGCTGGCGCCGGTGAGCTGCTCGAGGTAGACCACGTCCGGCAGGTCCCGCTCCTTGAAGCGCAGCACCGTGAACGACCCGCTCTCGCCGGCGTGACAGCCGCGGGCGAACGGGACGACCTGAAGGCTCACGTGCTGGAGCTCAGCGACCTCGATGAGGCGCTCGAACTGGGCACGCATCACCACGGGACCACCGACCTGCCGGCGCAGCACGGCCTCGTCCATGACCGACCAGATCCTGGGCGGATCCGGCCTGCTGAGCAGGCCCTGGCGCCGCAGGCGCAGGGCGACCCGGCGCTCGATCTCCGCGGCGGGCGCGGTCTTGCGCCGCAGCCGGGTGACGGCCCGCGCGTAGTCCTCGGTCTGGAACAGCCCGTGCACGTACTGGACCTCGAAGCTGCGGATGGTCGCCGCCGCGGATTCGAGCCCGAGGTACGGCTCGAACCAGTCCGGCAGGATGTCGCTGTACTCCATCCACCAGTCCGGCGCGTTGGACTGCTTGACCAGCGCGAGGAATGACGACCGCACGCTCTCGTCGGTCACGCCGTACAAGGTGAGCAGGTCCGTCATGTCCCGGCTCTTGAGCTTTACCCTGCCGTTTTCCAGGCGGCTGATCTTGGACCGGGACGCGCGGATTTCGTACCCGGCACCCTCGGGCGTGATGCCGGCGGCCTCGCGAAGGCGCCGCAACTGGCTGCCGAGCAGCATGCGCAGCACGGCCGCGTCGACTGAGGAGTCTTCCAGGCCAGAAAATGGCTGCTCGCCGCCTGGCCCCATGGTGCTCATCACGCGCTCCAATGCTGATGGCCGGCTCACCTCGCCGCGTCGGCGGACCTGGCGCCATCAGCATTTTGCCATGGGATTACCTCACTTGGCAGTGAATGGCTGGCTTTGCCGCGATGTCGCTGGTGGGGTAATAGCGTTGGGCCATGAGCATTCCGTTTCCCGAGCCGATGGCCGCAGCAGGCTGCCGTCCGGGTGGACCCCGCAGCGCGGTGATCGCGGCGCACGACCTTGACGAGGCCGGGCAGCCCGGCGAGCGCTGGCACGGCGAGCCGCCCGCGACCCTGGAGCGCGTGCTGTTCCATGTGCTGCAGGAGTACGCCCGCCACCTTGGCCACCTCGACATCGTCTTAGCTCGCGGGCGTGGTCTTGACGGGAACCGCTACCCCGGAGCCCCCGGACGCGGTGGGCTTGGCCTTGACGGGGCCGGTCTGCCCGGGAACCCTGGGCCCCTTCTTGCCCACGCCTGCCGCCTGGCCGGCCGGAGGCTGGCCGCAGGTGAGCCTTGAGCCTTCCTTGACCAGCCCAAAGGAGGTATCAAGTCCAGCCAGCCCCTGCTTGGAGACCGACACGATCCCGATCGACAGCTCGCTTCCGGCCGGGATCGCCGCGGGCCTGATGGTGAGCTTGGGCGCGCCACCGGGCGCGGCCTTGCCGAGTACCTGGTCGAGGTTCCCGGTGTCACCACCTGATGGCCCGGTGCAGAACTCGCCGAAGGTGACGATCGCCGGGACGCCGGCCTGAGCCAGGGTCTGCCGCAGCAGCGCCGGCTGGACCAGCTCGCGGACATCGAGGTACACCAGGCCGCCCGGCAACGTGTTCACCGACCAGGCATCGAGGTTGACGTGCACGGACCGGGCGGTTGCCCCGGAACCACCGCCCACGGTGAACGCCAGGCTCACGCCGAGCGCCACACCCGCCGTGCCCGCGCCGGCCAGGCCGCGGCGCACCCGGCGGCCGCGGGCCCGGGCCCGGATCGCGTCGGCGGACCGGTCCAGGTGCACATCGGCAAGCGAGTCCTTCGCGCCGCCCAGCGAGCTCCGCAGCGCGGCCAGCACTTCCTCGTCGTTCATCGAATGGCCTCCTAATCGAGAAGGGACGGTATCTGGGTGCGGAGCGTCCCGAGGGCCCGGTGCAGGTGCACCCCCACGGTGCCTGGCGAGATGCCCATCAGCGCCGCGGTGGCCTCGGTATCGAGGTCGAAGAAGACCCGCAGCACGATTGCCTCGCGCTGCCGGGCCGGCAGTGCCCGGACGGCGGACGCCAGCGCGTCATCCACCCCGGCCGGCTGCCAGGCCGCCGCCGGCTCGGCATCCGCCAGCGGCACTTCCCGCCGCTTGCGGCGCCACCAGGACACGTGCGTGTTCAGCGCGGTCCGCACCACCCACGCACGCGGCGCCGGATGGTCGCGAACCGTCCGCCACGACATCCAGGCCCGGGTAAACGCCTCCGCGACCAGGTCCTCGGCCAGCTGCCGGTCCCCGACGCTGACAAGCACGATCCGCAGGCAATCATCCTTGGCAGCGGCGTAGAACTCGGCGAACTCCCGTCGTTTTTGCTCCACGCCCCAACTACGCATACCAGCCCAGATCCCTTTACCGCCCGCGGCCAGAAACCGGGCGGCCCTGGCCCGCGCACCTCCATGATGCGGCCGGGCTAACCCAGGGGCCGCCTTCCGGACCTGGAGGCCAGTGCGGCATCCCGATTTATGATGATCGGGTGGCTTTCATGAGCGGACTGGTTGCGAGCAGGATTGAGCTGGTCATCGGGCAGGGCTGCTGCCGGGCGCGGGGCACCATGCCCGCGGACCTCTACACGACGCCCGGCTACCGGGCGATGAACGCCGACCGGCTTGGCATCCCGCCGAAGAAGGCCGAGCAGGCAGGATGGCGCGCCACCGAGGCATACCGGTACAACCTCCCGTCTGGGTTCATGCTGCTGGCCACCGTGCCGCCGCCGCCCGAGCGGGCTGGCGGCTGGTCCATGCTGCTCATGGCCTACGACCCCCAGGACGGCACCGGCACCGAGTTGCGCGGCGCCTGGTGGCTCGGCCCGGAGTTCCCGGCGCACGCGGTCAAGGCCTTCAGCCGCTTCGTCGCCAGGTTCGGCTGCCCGCTGACCACCCCGAAGGGGGACACGATCTTCGCCGCGGGCGCACCCGGCGCGATCCCGCCGCAGCCGGCGGGCCGGGCCGAGCATGTCGACCTGCACGCCCTGCGGCAGGCCGACCAGTCGGGGCAGGCAATTGGCTGGGCCTGGTGCTTCGGCATCAACGTCGCCAAGCATCGCGCCTACCTCCAGGCGATGGAGGCTAAGCGCCCGGCATAACAGTGCCCGGCATAACAGTGGCTCGCCGCCCATCGCCACCTGGTTGGTCAGGCCGCCCTCGACGATGCCCTCGCCGTCGATCCAGATTGCCCAGTCCACGACCTTCTCCGCGTGGATCGCGATCGGGCGGCCGGCCCGGATCGAGGGGTCGAGCGCCGCGTCGGCAGCCGAGTTGCCCAGCACGACCGTCGGGTCGTCCCACGAGTTCACGTACGCCCACGGGTACTCCGTGCTGCTCCCGCCGGCCACGTCGAGTTGGTGCTTCACCATCAGCCGCGCCCTCAACGGCAGGGCGCCGGACATGAAGCGCTCCCGGACGGCCGGCAGTCCGGTACGCGCCCGGGCGATCGCCGCTCGCATCGCCACATGATCCGTTGGCAGGTAGCGCCGCTCGGCCGGCGCCGAGCCAAGCACCGCCGCCACCGCTCCCGCGTAGTACTCCCCCGCCGACGCGAGGAAGTCAGCGGGCGGCCCGATCGTCAGGAAGCTGACCGTGCCGTCGTCGGCGGCCGGGTCCAGCGTCAGCCCGGCCCGGGCACCGCCTTCCGCGACATCGCCATCAACACTGCCATCGACAACGATGCCGTCTTCCGCAACGCTGCCACCATCGGCACCGGCCCCGCCAACGTCGCCCGGCGCGGACCCGTACGCCCGCGCCACGTCGGCCTCACCGAATTCCAGCACCCGGGGAATCTCCACGAACGCGGGCGCCGCGCTCCCGTCGCCCACAGCCTCCGTCCACACCAGCAGCAGCCGCGCGGCGATCCCGGTCACCAGCGCGTTCCAGGGCTCGCCGTACTGCGGCGGCACGTTGTTGACCTGCAACTCCGGCAGGCCGAAGCGGCCCAGCCCTTTCGTGGTGAACCACAGCCCGGTCTCCGCCGCCGACTGGAACGCCAGCAGCCAGGACGCCAGCCGGAACACGCCGGGCTGCACCGGCAACGCGGCCGCCGCCCGTTCGGCCGACAGCACCTGCGGGACGTACGTGTCCACGACCGGCGCCGCCAGGTCCGCGGCAAGGGCGGCGGCGCAGGCCCGCCCCACAAGTTCATGCATCGGCGGCCACCCCGGCACCCACGAGGCGCTTATCACGCAAAACGACTCCGCCCTCATCACCGCGTCGAGGTACGCCGGCTCGACACCGAGGTACTGCTGCAGCTGCGTGGGCAGCGGCGGCATGTCGGCCGCGGGCACGCTGCGGAGCTTGACCAGTCCCCCGTCAATCAGCTTCGGGGCGATCATCGGCAGCGGGTCCGGCGCGATCTCCGGCAGCCGCGCCAGGACACGCTCCTTCATCTCGGCCACGCTCAGCGTGGCGGGCACCAGGTAGACGGCAGTGAGCGTCTCCGGGACCGGGAGGACCAGCGTGTCAGCCATACCGAAACGCTAGCCTGCAGCATCGGATGCGTCGCGCTGGCCAGCCCATATGCGGGGAACTGGCCGGCGCGTCGCGCCGTCCCGGGCTCAGGGCTTGCGGCCGACCCCGCACATGATCAGCAGGCTGCCGAGGTCCAGCGGGTACTCCACCGGCTCGGCCGGCCGCCATTGCGGGTTGAACACCACGCCCGGCTCCAGCAGTTCCAGCCCGTCGAAGAAGGACTCGATCTCCTGGGTGCTGCGCACCTTGCCGCGCCCGAGTGCCTGCTGCAGCACCTTCTCCATGGCCCGCGCCTCGGCGCTCGCGTTGGAGAAGTGCGTGATCTGCACGTAAGACCCGGGCGTCAGCGCGGCCACGTACCGTGCCATCAGCCCGTGCGGGTCTTCCTCATCCAGGATGTGGTGCAGCACGGCGTTCAGGATCAGCCCCATGGGCTTGGCGAAGTCAAGGAAGCCGGTGATCTCCGGGTTTCCCAGGATCGACTCCGGCTCCCGGACGTCGGCCATCACCACGATCGTCGAGGCGTCGTCGGCGAGCAGCGCCTGGGCGTGCAACCGGACGCTCGGGTCATTGTCGACATAGACGACGCGCGCCGCCGGGTTGACCGCCTGCGCGATCTCGTGCGTGTTCGCCACCGTCGGCAGCCCTGATCCGAGGTCGAGAAACTGGTCAATTCCCTGGCTCACCATGAACCTGACCGCGCGGTGCAGGACTGCCCGGTTGAGCTTGGCGCCCTTGCCGTCGTCCGGCAGGGCCTTGAACGCCTCCGCGGCGACCGCCCGGTCCACCGCGAAGTTGTCCTTGCCGCCAAGATACTCTAAGTCTTAGTCAACTTCTGAGACGGGAGCCGGGAACATGGAGCTGGCAGGCAAGACGGCACGGCGGATGCTGCGGGTCAGCAGCACGGGGCAGGACGAGGACGGCCAGGACAAGCCCACCCTGGACTACGTGCTCAGCATGGGCATGACCGACGCCGGGGTGTACCGGCTGCACGGCAAGTCAGCCCGGAAGGGGCAGCAGCTCCCGGCCGTCGCCCGCGCCATCGCCGACTACGGGGACGGGCTGTACGACGTGCTGGTCGTGCGGGCCATCGACCGGCTGGACCGGCGCGGCGCGATGGCCGGCTGGCGGCTGATCGGGGAGCTGCAGGAGGCGGGCGTCACGGTGCTGAGCGTGGCGGACCCGGAGCTAGCCCGCGCGGCTGAGGATGCCATGGCCGAGATGGCGATCGGCATCAAGCTCTCCATGGCGCGGCTGGAGGTTGACGCCAGGACCCGGCGCATCAATGACACCTTCCGCAAGATGGATGATGGCGGCTGGTTCCGGGGGGTGCCGCCCCTCGGCTACACGGTGGCAGGCCCGAAGTACGCCAAGGCCCTGGTGCCCGCGCAGAGCCGGGTGGAGGTGCAGCGCAAGCGCGGGCCGCGCGGGTCCGGCCGCCCGTTCGTCACGGTGACGCTGCCGAGCGCGGATGACGTGCGCCAGGCGTTCACCGACGCCACCGGGCCGGACGGCGAGGGCACGGTCGCGCTGGGCACGCGGCTGGGCATCACCGCTGACGCCGTGGGGAAGATGCTGCGGAACCCGGTCTACTCGACGGGCCGGTACGAGGTGAGGCGCTCGGACGGCGTGACCGCCATCAAGCGCACGGAGCCGCTGGTCACGCCCGCTGTCCAGGCGGCGGCCATCGCGTCCCTGGACGCACGGCGCACCGGCGACAACGTCACCTCACGGGCCATCGCGAAGGATGACTACAGCGGCGCGCTGTTCTGCCCGTGCGGCCACCACACCGGGATGCACAGGTACTCCGGTGGCGGCAAGCGCCGGAAGGACGGCACGATGGGCCCCCGGGTGCGGCGCTATCACTGCGGCGGCTGCGGCAAGTCGGTGGCCGCGGACGCGGCAGACGCCGCCGTCGAGTCGCTGATGAGCTCGCGCCGGGACTGGTGGCTGGACCGGTGGCACGTGCCCGGCAGCGACAGCGCCGACGCCCTTGACCGCGTCGGCCTGGAGCTGCGCGAGCTGCCCGCCAGGGGACTGGACCGCGGGGCCGAGCAGGCCGAGCGGGACCGCCTGTGGGCCGAGGAGGACCGGCTGAAGGCGCTGCCGGGCACCCCGTCCCGGTGGGAGCAGGGCTTCCGGCGCGACGACGGCGGCAACCTGCTGACCGAGGGCGATCACTGGCTCAGCCTCGACAGCGCAGGGCGGCGGGGACTGCTGCTGCGCGGGAGCCTGCGGGTCTTCGCGTCGGCCAGGCCGGGGCGGCGCGGCGAGGTGGACGTCGAGCTGGTGTTCCTGGAGGACGGCGGCATTGACGTGCGGGCGTGGGATGACGAGGTGCACGGCGAGTTCGCCGCCGCCGGATGATGCCTCTCGTCACGAGCCCGGTCCATAGGCGGCGCTTATGGACCGGGCTCTTTCCATTGAAATCCTTAAAGATACTGCGTGATACCGCAAGGCCTTGCAGACATGCGACCGGACTCCGTATCACTGGGTTCATGCGTACCCGTACCCCCGAGATGATCGCGGCTGCCGCCCGCGTCGCGCAGGCTACCCGCTGGCATGGGCCCGACTCGCGCGAGGTCGCCGAGGCCCGGCGCGAGCTGGCCGCCGCGAAGCTGGAGCGCGCCCAGGCCCAGGCCGAGGCGCTGCAAGCCGAGATCGCCCGCCTGCGGTTCGACCTGGACACCGAGGCAGCGTCGTGAGCCCGCTAACGGCAAAGCAAGCCGCCGACAAGGTCCGCAAGTCACTCCCGCAGCGTGGCGAGGGACCGTGGCGGATCAGCAACGATAACGGCCTGGACGTGACGCTGCCCGCCGGGATCATCTACCGGGTGCGCGCCACTAAGAACGGCGTCAATATCACCCTGGAGGACTACGGGTTCATTAACCGGATTACAGGCGGCAACCGTCACGCGCTTGATGAGCACCGCGACGAGATGGCCGTCGTCGTGGCAGCCGCCGACCAGGTACGCCGGATGTTCGAGCCGCCACTGCCCGGCGAGACCAAATGGGGCGTGATCGTCCTCTCCGCAGAACCCACGACCGTTACCACGCACCGGCGTGACGGCAGTGAGGTAACGGAGGACTGGGCGTCATGAGCGGCAGCGCTGCCATGAGCAGCCCCGAGGCCACCTGCCTGTTCTGGTCGCTGATGGCGGCCGTCAACGAGCTGGACTACGGGCAGTTCGCCGGGCTGCTGGCGACCCGTGGCCGTCCCGTCGTCTTGGAGATGCTGTGGGAGGCGATGAGGTTCGCCGTCGAGAACGATGATCGCGACGGGCCCGCGACGTACGCCAGCATGGCGGAGGCGGCCCGGCTCGCGATGCTCGGCGAGGGGGAGCCGTGACCGTCACCTACGGCAGGTGCCCGGCGTGCGGCGGCAGCGGGCAGATGGCCGGGCCTGGCGTCGTGGTCGCTGCCGCTGCTGACGAGGAGGCAACGCCGTGACGGAGTTCGCCTACTACGAGACGAGCTGGTGGCGCATGCGCTCCTGGACCGGCCCGCGCGGCGGGAAGCACACCGAGACGCTGGGCTGGCGGATTCCGGCCACCGTCCCGGACCGTGACAAGCTCCTGCGGCCACCGGAGGGCGATGCGTGCCCGCGATGCGGCGGAACCGAGTTCTCCCAGTTCCCAATGACGTTCGTCTCCTGCGTGCCGTGCGAGGACGAGTGCATGCGCGCCTACATGATCGGGCTGCTGCTTTCCATGGCGCGGCACGCCTAGCTAAGGAAATGATCCGGCCCGGTCCTGGGAAGGGACCGGGCCGGCCAGCCGCACCCGGCCCGCCAGCCGGATTCGCGAGGGGACAAGAGATGGCGACTGAGGAAGAGAGCCAGGCAAAGTGTCCCCTAGCCACGATACATCCAAGACCAAGACAGACGCCGTGCCCGAGTCACGCTTCCGGCAAGCGCAGGTGAACGCGCTGCCGATGTGGCTCGCGATGGGCGCGCCCGTGCTGCCGGCGTACCCGGCGAGCCGGGACACGGTGTGGGTGATGTGCCCGCACTGCCGGGTGCCGCACTACCACGGCCGCCGTGACGGCCACCGCATCGCGCACTGCCTCGATGTCACGTCCCCGCTCCGGGTGACTGGCTACGTCCTGCACGAGGTGCCGCTGCCCTACGACGCCGGTTGCATCTCCGGGCTCGCGCCGACGGGAGCGGCAGCGTGAGCGCCTACGTGCCCGGCACGCTGACCGGGCCGCCGCTGGAGATGCTCGGCTACCAGCCCGTCTACTGCACTCTGAATCGCGAGGGCGAGTGGACGCCGATGACGGGCACGACGGGCGGCGCTCCGTTCCCCGCGCTGGGCGGGGTCCAGTTCACGGTGCCAGATGAGCCATTCCGGCCCGCGCTCCGGCCACCGCCTGACGTGCTGATCATGGACGTGGACGACCATGACGGCCAGGGCACCGGCCCGGCCACCATCGAGAAGATGAGCGAGGCGCTCGGCGACCTGCCGCTCACGTGGGGGCTGACCGCCCGAGGCCCGGACTGCGCAGCAGCGAGGTACCTGTACCGGATACCGCCCGACCTGATCGTGAGCAACCGGCCGTTTTTGGCGTACGGCGGCAGCGTTGACGCGAGGCGCACCGGCTGGTCATTCTCCTGGGCACCCGGCGACATCCACCCGGGGCTGGGCACGCCGGTACGGTGCTACGGGCCAGACGGGCAGGAGTGCGACCTGCCGCCCGTGGGCGCGGTCCCGATGCTGCCGGATGCCTGGATTGCCTACTTCCGGGAGTTCCCGGAGCGGGCCGCCGCTGAGGCTGGTCCCGTCGATGCGGGCGACGTGCCCGACCCGCTGCCCGTGGCGGTGCTGGATGAGGTCCAGCGCGACGAGGCGGACCGGCCGCTGAACTCCGAGGGCACCGGCCCGGCGCTGCACACGGCCGTCTACCGGCTGGTGCACGTCTGCTTCGATGCCGGGCTGAGCCAGGAGGAGACGACCGCCGTGGCGGTGAAGCTGAGCCCGTACGCGGATGAGCTGGCGCAGCAGCGGCACACGACGGCGGCCGTCGAGGTGGCGCGGTGCTGGGGCGAGATCGAGGCACGGGCGCCGGATGAGCCGCAGTGGCTGACGCAGGGGCAGGCGCCCACCATGTTCGAGCTGAGCGCCGCGTGCGCGCGGGACTACGCGGTCGCGGCGCGGCGCGGGTTGATTGCCAGCATGAACGGGCACGCCCCGGCGCTGAATGATGCCGCGCCGCTGTACGTTCTCAACCCGGATGGCACGCCGACAGGCCAGGTCATCCACCCGTCCGCCAACAGGCACGTCCCGGTGCAGCAGCAGGCGCCCGTCGCGACGGCCGAGCCCGTGATGCTCACCGTGAACCTGCCAGACGAGTTCTGGGCCGCGCTGCCGGCGCTGGGGCACATCAGGGCGGCGGCCTGGCACCGGTGCGGGTCGGCTGACGCCGTCTTGCACGCGACGCTGGCGCGGGTGGCCGCGATGTGGCCGCCGTACCTGAGGCTGGACACCGGCATTGCCCCGGCCAGCGCGAACTACTTCACCTGCCTGTGCGGGCTGTCCGGGACGGGCAAGACGATCGCCGCGGACGTGGCGGGCGACCTGCTGCCGAAGCTGGTGCGGCCGTGGGGCGGCCAGGACGTGACGGCGATGGCCTACCCCGGTGACCCGGTGCCCCAGCCGGGATGGGACACCTTCGCGGACAACATGCCGCTTGGCTCTGGCGAGGGGCTGGCCGAGCTGTATTTCACCACGCGGCTGGAAGAGCCGCCCGGCGGCAAGGGCAAGCCCAGGACCGTCAAGGCCAAGACCCGGAATCACGCCTTCGTCTTCGCCGACGAAGGCGAGAAGATGGCGAAGATGCTGGAGCGGTCCGGCGCGACGATCGGCGAGGCACTGCGGTCGGCCTGGATGGGCGCGCTGATCGGGCAGGCCAACGCGTCGGTCGAGACGACCCGGGTCGTGCCGAAGGGCTCCTACGCGCTGGGGATGGTGATCGGGTTCCAGCCGTCGACCATCGGGCCGCTGCTGGCTGACGGTGCCAGCGGGACGCCGCAGCGCTTCACCTACGCCGCCGCTGCTGACCCGTCGATACCCGAGTTGCCGCCAGCGTGGCCGGGAGAGCTGGCGATTGCCTGGCCGCCGGGCCTCTCCCTGCTCGGCAGCCTGTTCCCGTTCGCTCCCGCGGTCCAGGCCGAGGTGCGGGCCGCCCGGCTGGCCAGGGCACGCGGACGGGAGGAGCCGGAGCCCTATTCCGAGCACGGCATGCTCACCCGCTGCAAGATGGCCGCGCTCCTGGCGGTGCTGGCCGGCGCGCAGCAGGTCGACGGTTACCTGTGGGAGCTGTCGGCCGTCCTCTGGGAGACCTCGTGCGCGGTGCGGGGCCTGATGCTGGCCTACGGCGCGCAGCAGGCGGCGGCGGCTGAGTGGCACGTCCGGCAGACCATGGCCGGGCGTCAGGTCGAGGTCGAGGGAGCCACCGACGCCGCCCGCCATGGCCGCACCCTGGCGAAGGCTGCCCGGTCTGCCGGAAGGCACGTCCACAAGGCTGCCTGCGCCGGCGGGTGCACCCGCAGCTGCGTCATGCGCACCATGGCCAGTGGCTACCGGAAGGAGGTCACGGTGGACGAGGTGATCGCCGTGCTCCTGGAAGCGGGCGTGATCGAGGCACATGGCGACGGGTACAAGCCCGGTCCCGAGAGCCCCGGATGACCGCCAGGGCAGTTGGAAAGTTGGAAGGTTGGAAGAGTTGGAAGTACTCCCGCTGGCTCGCGCGTGCGCCCGCGCGTGCGTGCGCGAGCGGGCGCACACCCGCGCCCACCTGCGTAAATAAAGGAAAAGGTTATTTACAAGACTCCCGTTACACGGCCACGCGCGCGCGAGGCAGCGAGCCACCCGTTGGAAGTTCCAACTTTTCCAACTCTTCCGACATCGCCAACAGGCTGAAATGAGGGCAATGAGCACGGGAACCCCGCTGCATTCGCCGGGCAGCCACTTGAGCCCGCGCTGCACCGTGCCCGGCTGCCCAGTTCGCTACCGCGACCCGCCCGACCGGCCCTGCCGCGAGCACCGCCGGGATGAGGAGGTGCGGCCGTGGGAGGTGACCGTGCCGTCGCCGCCCCGGCGCGACCAGCAGGCCATGACTGGTGAGCTAAATGGCTCACAACAACGCCCGAAGTTCACCAGCACTGAACACCGGCGCGACGACCCTGGCCGCGACGGCCATGGCACCGACGATGCAGGCCCCGGCCATGGCACCGACGATGCAGGCCCCGGTCCTGGCACTGGCTGCTGGTACCCGGGGCAGTGCGGGTCCGGCCCGTGCAAGCGAGTGCACCAGCCGTGCGGCTATGCAGAAAGCCCGCCAGCCGGTGACTGACGGGCTTTCCTGTGGGTGGGCTAGATGATCTTGTCAGCGCTCACCGTGACGGTGGCGACGAACGCGCCGTCGCTCGTGTACACCTGCAGCGTGCCGGGCCTGGCGGCTGACTCCTGCGCCACGTTGCCGAGGTAGGCGAGCGTCTCCTTGATCAGGCTGGCCAGCGCCTCCGGTGTCGTGACCTGGTTGTCGCCCCGGCTCACGGCGCGCTCCGCAGGTACTCGGCAACGGCAGCCGCCGCCAGGACCTCGCCGGCGTTCGCGAGGTACTTGCCAGTGATCCTGGCCCGGATGGCGCGGGGCTCGACGGCCTCGTACTCCGTTTGGACGATGGCCCAGAAACGCTGGTAGACGTCACGCTCTCTCACGGCGTGCCTCCGAACATCTCGGTCACGGCGTCCATCCACTCGATCGCCGCGACGTCGGCGGCAAACTGCTGTTCGCTCTCGTAGGGGTCGTTGTACACGGTGCTGGTCCTTTCACTAGGGTGGGCCACGCGGGACCAGCCGGATACGACCCGGCTGGTCCCGCTTGCCATCGGGTGGGTCACTTGGCCGGGCGCCGGCGGGTGATCGGGGTCACCGGGGCCTTCACCTCGGGCTCGGTCACCGTCTCGGACTTGGCCGAGGTCTCGGGCTCCGGGGCCGGCGTGGCTGCCGCAGCCTGGGCTGCCATCGCGGCGTCAAAGTCGTCCCGGAGCTTGCGCGGGTAGATCAAGGTGAAGCCGTGCCCGTCGGAGCGCGGGACCCGGTACTCGTCGGTCCGGCCCTGCGCGTCGGCCCAGTCGCGGATGGCAGCCCGCAATTCCGCGTGCTCCGGCCCGTTGATGCCGTTGCCGTTGCCGTTGCCGCCGTTCGTGCTGGCGGCCCGCCGAACGGCTGGCTGGCTGACCGTGACAGGCGTGCCTGCCGCCAGCCACTTGGCCATCACTTCGCCGAGCTCGGCCCTGTGCTCGGTCGTCAGGTCCAGCGAAACGCGCTGG
>Ga0210389_10001121_pt1 | contig 22219 bp, 43 predicted proteins | sample IncBWH28OmetaG_FD_160127 | JGI IMG/M metagenome (GOLD analysis project Ga0210389, IMG submission 160127) | Forest soil microbial communities from Barre Woods Harvard Forest LTER site, Petersham, Massachusetts, United States - Inc-BW-H-28-O ...
CGCAGTGTTGAGCCGATCGGCTTCTAGCTGTACCTTAGCCATGGCTGAGCCAAGAGCATTCTCTTTGTTCGTGACATTCTCAGCAGCGAGACCTGCCTTGGCTTGCATCAATGCCAACTGCTCAGCACTCACCTTGCCACCTGTAGCAGCATCCTGAGCTTTTTTGAGAGCAAGAGCGGCCTGGGCTTGGGCTACCTCGAGTTTCTTTGCAGCTTCAGCAGCTTTCTGTTGAAAGGAATCGAGCTTGGAGAAGTTCTCACCGGCTGACACGACCTGATTGATCTTATCCTTGGCCACGTTCAGACTGTTCTCAAAACTCTTGAGAACGGCATCTGAGTTGCCTATTTGTAGATCAAGTTTCCAGATTGTCTGATCGGCCATGTCACTCCTAAATGAGCTGAATTACTTCCCCTTCATAGGGTTGCGGTTGTGGGAATTGATTGAATGCTGCTTGAATTTCCGATGGCTTGGGTTGACTTTGCGGTTTGCCTCCCTCAGCTTCTGCTTTTTCCTGCAAAATGATACTTAGTTCCCTGATAAATCCGAAGTACTCCCTGTAATCCATGGTCTTCAGATCGTGCCGTGTGAGCCCTGGATAGTGATACAAGAGCCTAGCGCGTATCTTCATCGGGTCATACGGCTCTAAGGCTGTGCTAGCCTCCTGAGTGCCATCTAGCTTAGCTTTCGCCTGAGCTGCTTGTGCTCTGAGCAGATTTGCCGTGTCTGTATCGCCCTCATCTTCGAACTCATGCGCTTGTTGCAGTGCGTTCTTGATTGCTTGTGCATCCCAATCACAGTCGGGATCGACAGGAATGCTATCAACGATAATAGGAGAACCTACCCTTGCGTTATATTGCCGTCTTGCGAGGGACTGACATTCGATGGGAGGTTCCCCTGATTGAAAAAACGCGTGAAAAGAGCCATGATATGGTCACCGCTCACACCTTCCCTCAGTGCCTTTTTTGTCATGAAAGGTTCTGATATCTGCCAACAACCAAGAACCATATCGGTCATTTGATCTAGCTGCTCTTTGTTGGGCATGCCACCATCAAACCCGCTGCTGATTGCTATAGCCTCGTGGTAAGAGTCTGTTGGCACGATGTTCTTGATCTTTGCCGTTCTTGAGCCAGCGAGCACACGACCTGTATACTGATTGCCTTGCTCATCACAGAAAGGATTGCCCTCATCATCGAAGAGCGGCTCATCCTTGTAGAGCAGCACAGTTACATGGATGGTTTCGCGATTGACCTCATCCATGTTGACTGCAGACGGTACTTGCTGCTTAGGTGAGGCTTTCAATTGCTTGAAATCAGCCTCAATTGTTCCATTGTTCATAAAATGTCCTTGCTAGTACGAACTAAACTGAGTGTTCGTCAAAGTCGTTTGTAGCTTATACGCATTGTTCGGACCACTTCCAGACGGCGGTACCACGACGCTCGTTCCCTCATAGTCGATATCCCAGTGCTTACCATCCTCTTGTGGGTCTGGCCAAGGGCTGTTCGTGTAGCCCACGGTCAAGATGTTGTACTGAAGCGTGTTCAGAGTGTCAGGCTGTGTGAGCAAGGCATTGAAAGAGCCATAGCCTACTTGCTGTGAGTCCGTTGTCCCCGTCGGGCTACCATAGAATGTGTTGTAGATCTTTGAGAAGGCAGTGAGGATCAGGCTATACTTGAGCTTCACGTCAAGCTTTGCAAAATTGATGCACGTCGGATTGAGGCCCTCACCTTGTGTATCGCTGTCTAGGTTGTTAGTCCGCTCTAGGATGAGTTTCCTGAGAGCTTGGCCTGTAGAGGAGCCATCAGCAGTGTAGGCACCCTGAGTGAACAAGAACGGTGCGTGCTGCTCGAGTGTGACAGTAGCAGCGGAACCTTGTACAGTTGAGACGATACCAACCATCTCTATCTCATCTATGATGATCTTGCCGTGCTCAAGTGTCGAGGTGAATTTGTCCACTTTGCAGGCTCTAATGCGGATAGCCGTGCCACCTGCTGAGTACAGGATGCCGTAGCCAGCCTCTACAGTGAAGTAGTTGCCCTCGTTCTGATCGGTCAGCACATGAGAAGCCTTGCTCTTGACCACGCCACTACTGGCATGGGCATATTTAAGGTGGCCACCGTTATAGCTTGAGTCCACTGTAAGCGTAAACGGATCGCTGCCACCCGTAGCAGGAATGGCAAAAACCGGTATCTCTTCTGTTGCGGTTCCAGGTTCTAGCACAAGAGGAATTGTCCCTGACCCGGTGAGCCCTGTGTTGCTATGGACAGTCACGCTTGTGGCATTGGCGAGCGTAGCACCTGCAAGAGTCGTGGATACCGTCGGACCCGTGTAGGTATCGCTACTTACGCCATGGCCCCATTTCTCGAAATACCCGCGCTCATTCGGTCTGAGTGAGCCAGTGTACTTGATCTTGACCATTTGCCCGTTTTTGATGAGCAGTGTTGTGCGTCTGCTCCCATCCATTTCTTCGACTTCTTCGGTATTCAAGGTGATTTCTACCTTTGTACCGTTTTTGCATCGTGGGAATATGGAAGGCGCAACGGGCGTATTTGGATCGGACTGCTCAGAGAAGCCCATGTAGAAGTTTGAGCCCCTGAAAGGAGTAAGTGTTACAGTAGGCATTAGATAGCCTCACTTTCTTGCTCGACAGTCCCGATTCTTTGCTGCATATCTTCAATTTCTTGATACATAGCGTCACGAGGATCAGGCTCTTCAGGAGGCTGCTCGATCGTGATGGATTGAGGTACCTCTTTGGGCTCTTCCTTCTTACGTCGCCTTAGAAAGACCTCAAGAGGCTCTACAGGCTCAACATCAGGCCGTGGAGCATGCCATTCATACCCAATTTCACGTAATTCCTGATCAGACTTGCCTGCATGCTCAGGATTGTCCATGATCACCTTGCCCAAGCCGACATACTTAGACGGCAAGTTCTGGTTAGGATCGTGCCATAGCGTCTTTCCATACACGTCCTCATCCTGAAACATGATCTCGTCACCGGGCTCAAGTGAGAGTGCCCTCTTGTCTTCTGTGTCCTTCCTGAGTGAGCCATCAGTGTTGTAGTACTTCATGCCCTCTCGCAGTCCCGCGCCATGGCCTTTGTAGCGAGCACCTGCAAGTCCCTCTGGTATTTCTTCTGGCATCTAAACCTCCCTCTAGATTAATAAGGTAGAATATTATAGCTAAGCGTCATTAAGCGCTTAATGAGTGACAACCCTGGTAAAGTATCGTCTAATTGTCCTTCGTATGGAGAAAGCACAACTTTTGCAAGTCCTATAGTATGATTTGTTCCCCCATACTCTGTTTGATCATTTTCTTGGATATTTGATTTCATTCTCTCTAAATCAGTAGCTATATCTGCAAATATTGCATCTAAATCTTCAATCTGTCCACTCCATTTAGAGTAGTAGGTTACATCTATATCAAGTGTCGCCCCATAAGCAGGATTGCCTTCTGGTGTGTGTATTTGCTGACCTGCCGACATATTTACTGCTATAGTGGGCGTATCCTGCTTGAGAGTGAGATACATTTTGTATTTCTCTTGAATGAATACAAGCTCAGCTCCTGTTCCTGACTGACTTGAAAGTGCTAGTTGCGTATTGGGAAGCATGATAGTCTTGACAGTGCCCATAACAACAATATCTGTATTTGGGTTGTCTGAACCCCTTAGAGGCATCTAAGCACCTCCCAAGATGCTATCTATCTCTTGTGCAGCCTTTTGCATCTCAATTTTCACCACATCATTTGCTTTAGAGATAACAGGCTTTACAAAGTCCTTGCCTTTCATGCCCTTCACTGATCTATAAGGATGAGCAGCACTGGGCCAGAAGAGAGCCTGTTTCACCAATGGTCTGATAACCCCCTTGCCGACATACACCCCAGTCCCTTTAGTCACATATTGGAGTTTCAAGGGCTGATTCGTCTTCAGCTCCAATGTTGCGCCTGAGCCACTTTGCTCAGCGAGAGATGAGAACGAGCGTGCTAATGGCCCGGGAGCATCACCCGGTGGTGGAGGGCCTGGATTCTTCCCGCGTGGTGCCGCGCTAGACAACTGCTGAGCAAGCGTGTCACCAGCCCTTTGAGCAGCGGCTTGTGTCACACGTGGAAGCTCAGACCGTGCCTTGCGGATACGAGCTATGAGCATGTCTAGCCCTGACGTGTTGCTTGTGAGAATCATCCACGCACCCCGCTTACTTCAACTTCATCATAAACCGCAAAAGAACGAGGCACTTTCTTGACCTGTACTTCCATCTTCTGACCTTTGACGGTGATAATGTCACCTTCCAGGACATTTGAGTTCAGAGGGAAGAGGATAGGCCACGTCACCATATTGCTCCCCTGCCATCCTTCAAAGTCCTTGACAGACACAAGACGTGAGGGTGGCTGTACCAAGCACGGTGATGTGCCAATAAGTGTCAAAGTCGTTGCGCCATTGCTCACACTCGGCCTCTCAATCGTAGCGGTATCCACCATGCCAAGACTCTCAAGCAGGTCTGCAAATACTTGCATTTGTGCATCTGTGAATATTGGCATGTTTTACCCCTGTTTACTACCAGAAGACATGTAATCGAGTTCCGTTGGAGCAAGTGAAACATCTGTCTGACTTGTAGAAGCTACATCGCTTCGCACCAAATTGATCGTCTTAGCTCGCTGTTTCATCCTGTACCTTTTCGCAAGCGCTTGAAGCATGGGAGCGGCTTGCGAGCGTCTAAACGTCTGACCACCAACTACCACATCATACTCGAGCACTACCTTTGCAGCCCATCGCTCTAGCAGGTCTGCTGCTGCTCGATAGATATCGTAGTTCTTGCCGGTGATAAAACACGGCGGGAATACATTGGATGCAAAAACGAAATGCCCGACAATGGGTTCAATGGTTGCAGGTGTCACCAATACAGTAAGATACTGCTTGATAACCATGCCGTCTTCCCACGAGCCACCATCAGAGAAGTAGTCCAGATATTGGATAGTCGAGCCGCTGAACGTAGGCTTTGTGACTAAATTCCCGTTGATCACATCGCTTCGACTCTCATCCAAGACATCCTGGATTTGGTTGTCAGTCCAGACTTGGCCCGACCCAATCGGCAAAGTATCGTTTATGAGGTCCCTCACACGCAATATCAATGCTGCCATAGTGGAACGAGCCATATCATCTACTCCTTATGCTTGATTAGGGTCTAGCGATGTCAATGTCTCCCTGATACGTGATTGTAGGCGTTGCGCTACTTCCAGGAGCAATAGTAGCTGTTAGCTTGATCTTAATTCCATTTGCAACAGAAGTAGGACTTACCTCAAATGGGATGTAGATCTCACCTGAAACAGACCCAGATGTAGGAAGCGTGATAGGATCGCTCTCAGCTTCTGTGTAGTAGTTTGAGCCACCATCGTGAGAGACATCTATCGAAAACACGACGGTGCTGGTAGCTGTACCAGACGAGCCCGCCGAGTAGGGCACATGGGCTTTGAGGCCACGTCTAGGAGTTCCACCCGGAAGCGTAAAAGCAGCACTTGAGAACGTAGACGTCTTCGTGACACTTGCCTGTAAGGTGAGCAAGGCATCTGTAGCCATAATCGTTTCCTTTCTGGCACTTATGCCATTTTCAAGTCGTACAAGCGACCGAGAGAACGGGTACTAGCATTCATAAGGCCAATGGCCCAGTCGATGAACGTGCGATAGATGACACCGTTATTTATGAGCCCCAGATCCTGTACATTGACAGGTTCGAACTCCCAACCGAAGAAGTGATTGGTGTCATAGTGCACAGCGTAGATGGAAGTCTGATTCGAGCTGCCATCATTGGCCCCGTTGGCATTCTCAGTGTTGGTGATGATACGAGTTGCCTGATCAGCTTTGTAGCCAATGTCCCGGATCATGGCACCCTTGTAGGTCTGGATCACCCGGTCAAACTGGTCTCTCGTGATGTCAAAACCACCGCTTGTGCCCATCAAGCGAGCAAGGAAGTTTAAACGCCTCTTCATGACTTCATTCATGTAGAGCGTGACTCCCTGACCGTCTGGACTGTCTACCGACCACAGGAGCTGGTCAAGGTACTCAATAAACTTGTTGGCAGTCGCCTGGGTAGCACCAGATTGACTGATGTTGAGGGTACCTGCATCTATGCTGTTCTCAGGTCGTACACCATACGTACCACCATTTGTGATGCGGTACTTGATGCCAACAATTGAGTTTGCATCACCAGCCACATGATCGTTATTGATAAATTTATCGTTGAAGTCGTACGCTAGAGCCTTCATAAATGCATTGACCTGTGTAGCGCGTGGGTCTTGGATAGCGTTCTTGTCACGCACGTACAGCTTGTCAAGGTCAATGTAGTTTCTGAAGGTGAAGACTTTTTCCTGATAGGGCGTTGGAGTGCCTTTTGTGGTGACGCCTTCGCTGTTGATTTGAGCCCAGTTGACCGTTGGGAGGTTACCCTCGAATCTCACACCATTTGCTATGAGGGTCTCTTGTGTGAGCAAGGGGATGTCCTGAGCAACGGCACCATTGTCGATAAGCGAAAAGGTAACTGCTCTCACCAACGGGTCGTTGCTTTGCAGAGCGTAATCAGCAAGGGTCATACTTGCCGCTGTAATTGCCATATTAAAAGCTCCTGATGATGCCAGGAGCTTTTAACTGTCCGCCTCCTGGCCTACTTCTTCCAAGGAATTTGGTTGAGCTGTACTATCTGGCCTTTGGGGAGCTGATCGGGCGGTGCAATGCTCGTTCTTCCGCTCACGTTGAATGCAGGAATGGCGGGCGTCTGCTGAGAAGGGTTGGCAGTTTGAGCAGGATTGGGTTGTCCTTGTTCTGTCTTGGCAGGAGCTAAGTAGGGCTTGCTTTTGATGAGATTGTCGAGAGCTTTATCAATGTTCGTGGGCAGTCCATCATCCCCGTATTCGAGGCTTTTCTGAATTGCCATAGCAGCAAGCTCAGTGTCAATAATGCCCTTGGCTTGTGCTGCTACTTGGACTTGTGCTGATATGAGCTCTTGCCTGTATTTGCTGATCTCAGTATCATACTTTGCTTGGAGATCAGTATATGCCTTCTTGGTTCGCTCTACTTCGCCGAGTTCTGCGTCTTTCGCTGCTTGCGCTGCTGCTTCTCGTTCCTTTTCTGCCTTTTCATAAGCAGTAAGTTTTTTACGGTGCCGTTCAACTTCCTCAGAGGCATTCCGGTTAGAATGCTCAAGGTCTGCAAGCTTCTTCAACGCTTCCTCATGCGTAAGAGCGGCTACTTGAGGCATCGCGCCTGTCGTAGCATTGGGTCCCGTCGCGGGTCCAGGAGTGACACCCGTCGCGGGTGTACTTGGAGAGGTATTTTGTTCTTCTGCCATTAGTGTAAACTACCTTTCTATCTATTGTCAATAGGTTGTTATGATGATGGATACTTTTGCTTGAGAGCTTTGATCTGTTGATGAAATCGCTCGTCACTAGCATGCCATCCTTGCGCTTCACAGAATTGCCTTATCAAATCCACGCTAGGATCATGTCGAGATGAGAATGGACCCGATACTTCATCACGGGAAGTTAGCCAGCCCATGAAAGCAGTTATAGCGGTATCAGGATCAACGGATTGGTTTTCCTCCTCTTGGTTGGCTTTCTTTTCGTTGTAGAGAACAAAAAACCCATTGTGAATACCTTCTATCTCTTCAAGCATTCTGAACATAAGATATGTTTGCATTGCAGTATGCCTATCTTGAAATTCGGTATGCTCATTTTTGAAGAACTGAGGCATTTGTTTTACATCTTCTTCTATCGCCTCAATTATTTGCTCACCAATAGTTTCTTCTTCCATCTATTTCAGTCCTCCAACAACCAGAGCAGCTATAGCTATCGCAACTACGTGCAGCGTTTGATCCGACCACATGGCCACGTGTAAGGCCACATCGCCCGTTGTTGTCTGCCTGTAGAACTTCCTCCAGAACTGAAGAGGCACACGGGTATCTATCAGCAGATGGATAAGAGCGATAGCCAAGGCTACTACCGGTGAGAAGATGAGCAACAAGCCTAGAAAATGCAATCCGCTATGTACCCAAGAAGCGGGATGCAAGAGCGATGACTTATTTTGAGCCATCCAATGATTTTGAAGTATCCAATCAACGAAAAGATGCAAAACGATACCCCATATCAATAGCGATGTGGCATGTAACCCTATTGTGAACATCTCACCTCCTATTCAGCTCAGTCTGCCATTGCAATGTTTGCTGAGCAAGACGCTCTTTCACATCACGCAACACGAGCAGTTCATTTATGGCGTCTACCAGTATCTCTATCGGGTCATCATCGTCTGGATACTTCTTTGAGGCCACGATATTCGATATGGCCTTGTGCATCTCAGCTTCAGAGTAAGAGCGACGGACAACACGGCTAAACATGCCTGTAGAGGGCACTATAGGATCAAGTGGCCTTGTCTGCTCTCCTATGGCCTGTATCATGCTCTCAATGCGATAGAGACGCTCATCTATGATCTGAAGAGGAGTAGCATCCTGCTCTTGCTCTTGCTCTGGTTGTGGATCTTTAGCTTTGACCATGCTTTTGCTCCTCTCGGAATTCAGGCAATAGCTCAGGTAGCGGACTGGAATGTATCAGCTCGGGATTTTCATGCCATCCATAGCTGCTACAGACAACTTCTAGAGTACTGCCTTTGCCATCGGCTAGATTGGCATAGAGCGGCTCTTTATGGCCATCGGACTCCCTTACAAGAAACCACCCGTATTCAATCCATACCACCTTATACATGCCGTCAAGTGACTCTCCTGTTACCCAATTAACGAAGTCTGCCTCGTAGATTTCTTTGCCTTTGGAGTCAGTGACAGGCGTGCATTCTAGAAGTTCTACCTCTTCACCTTCACGATAATACTCACTCTTATCACAGAGAAGTACGAGGTTTGCGCTGTCACTAGGAGCCATACCGTATTGCACTCCAAAATGGATCACGCTAACTTCATACATCTTCCGCTCTTGTTTGTGCCAAGCTTTGTACTTAGCTACTCTTGACATGCTGCTCTTCCTTCCACAAGTCCCCATATTTGATACCATCAACCGTAGAGTCATCATTGACAATACAGCCAGCACTTGCTACCCTCGCAAAGATTTCTCTTGCATGCCGTTCTCTCATTTCCTTACGTTGCTGATCCCAGTATGCAGCTTGCTCTTCTTTACGTTTAGCCCAGTATGCTTCGCTTTCTTTCCTGCTTCGTTCCCAATAATCTGCTCTCTCTTCATTTCGAGGAGAACTTGGGCAGAAGAGTTTGCGTAACAATCTAAACATGCTGCTTTACCTCTCGCAAGAACGCCTCTAGATGATTGTGCCACCATGCCCAACGATCCTGATACTCAGACGTGACTTGAGCTTGTACGCCTGCATGGTCCACTAGTTGCTCAATCTTGTTTGCAAACCATGGGATTGCTAGCTCAGGACTCTCTACTCTCTGAGCAGATGGCGGGGGTGCCACTGGCGAGTCTACAGGTGGTGTGCTCTCATCCTGAGTAGGTTGAACAGCCTCTAGCTTTGGATCGGTAACAGGCTGCTTTTCGTCTTCTGGTGTTTCATTTTTGCTTGGCATTATCTTACTCTCCTTAATGATCTAGAATACTGCTCTAATGCAGCTTCTAACTTGATTTCATTGATAAGTTGCTTACGTTCTTCCTTTGGCACACGTAAAAGCATGAGGTTCAGGCGAAATTGTTGCCATTTCAAGAGTAGGTACCTCATTGTAGGGCTATGCCTCCATAGGGCACCTTAATCCCTAGATCAGGGGTCACTCGTACAGGCTGGTAGGGCTTTGCCATAATCGTCAGACAGAGCAGATTAGGCACTGGGACAGGAACGACGTTCACAAGCTCTACAGGCCCATTGATTTCCTCTGAGAGCGTCTTGAGACCTCCCATGATGGCATCGTCTATGGCTTGCTCTACGCTTGCATCTTCTGGGACAAGAATATCTACGGTGACGGTTGTGTAGTGCATCTATCCCTCTCCATTTCCATCGGATAACTTGCTATTGGAAAATAATAGCTTTCGTCGGTTCTTCCTGCCTTGCTCGAGTCTATCTTTGTCCTCTCCATGAGAGCAAGATATTCATCGATTTCCTTACAGAATTCTTCGTATGACTTAGGCCCACCATTAGAAGCATCAAGCGTCATATCCTCTACCATCAGTCACAATTCTCCCATGTGAGTATCGCCTCTTGACCTGCAAAGTCAGCGAGCATATGCATGTCTACAAATACTCTATGATCGAGAGCTTTTGCTACTTCAGCTTCTGTTACATCAGGCTTGAACTTCTTTGCAAATTCACGATAATTCCATATTTCACTGCTACTAGGCTTGAAAGGCCATTGAATATCCTTAGCAGAGATACGTACATGTACCCATGCTTCAGAGCTTTCATCACGCTTCTCTTTGATCACATCAAGAGGTACGCAATTCATTTTGAGCATATCATCTACTTTGCACGCCTCATCGAATGTCACACTTCTATAGCATCCAGGGTGAATAGCCTCTAGCCCTGTTTTTACTTGGGGTGACAGCAGTGCAGGATGAGGTAAAAGAATGCCTTCTATCTTTTGGTGAGTACAGTCTAACCCTCTCACTTGCTGCTCAAAGATAATCCCTGACTGACATGGGAGGATAAGAGCAGGATAGGGATAGTCACGAAGGTCTATAGTTTTCACGCTCTCCCTCTCCATTTCCTGCTCATACGAGCTTGGCTTTTCCTCTTCTTTGGTCTAGGCCCTGAGAACGTGACACCAGGCTTGCAAAATGTCTCATACGTGCTAGCAAATATCGATGGCCCTAATTTCATGTACTCAAGAATAACTTGCGTGCGTAACTCAGCAGTCTCTTGATTGTCCTGATCACTCATCATTCTTGCTCCTTTGGAGGTTCAGGCCCTTCTGAGAAGGTTGTAATCCTCCCAAAATTATCATAATCGCGAGGTGGATCTAGAGCTTTAGCCATCTGCATAGCTGCTTGCTTTACCTCTTCGCTTAAAGGTTCTTGCTCCTCTACATTACCTTTATAAAATGCAATGCCCTCATATCTCTTGTTACCGTCTGTAAACGTTAGCTATATCGGTCTGTTTGGATCATAAGAACGCAACATTTTCTCAGCATTTTCTTCGATCATGTCCATTGGCTCTTGCTCCTTTGGCAGCTCGGTCATGTCTGGGATATACCCATGCACAATTTCTTCAGCGGTCATGAGTTCGGTTTCTCTTTCCGCAGCATTCCACTCACTCACATGATTTACTGTATGCCCTACCAAGTCATAGGCACGACGCGCTATATGCCGAATAACACGCTGATCAGTATCAATACGATCATTTAGCATTCCTTCTTGAGTAATATTAGAGCATTCCATATACAATGCATTTGCAAAGTTCTGGAATTGTTTATCACGTCGAGAATTGCTCATTTTATCCATCCATTCAGCTTATCTAAAAGCCATATTAACAACGGTTTGCAAGCTTCCACCATCGCGAGTGCTAATCTATCATACGCCTCTTGTAAGTCTCTCAAGTCCTCATAGAGATAGCGGTTCTTGCTCACTACTGTCCTCCATTCTTGGCAGTTTACCCATAGGTATCTCTAAATACGGTTCCTCGTGCAAATAAGAGTTCTCATGGCCCCAAAACAAATCATCTAATATGTCGAGCAATTCGTCTGCTGTCAGACTGCTACATGCTGCAAGATGCTCACACTTTACCTTCTTCTCTCGTTTCTTGCCAGTGTCAGAACGCTTTTTACGCCATCTGCCATTCTTGGTACGCTTACGAGGTTGCTTTCTCACGTGTGGTCCTTTGCTCACACTCTACCCTCTAGTTGGAGCATCCCTATAAAATGCACAATCCCCTTATCTTCAACAACAACGCACTTTCTCCCATCTATCTTCCGAATATCCCCAATGTTATGCCTGATCATGAACTCCTCAGCATCGTCTCCCATGAAATGGACACCAGCCCCTGACATCCCGTAGAGACCATATTTTACCCCAAACCATATGCCAGGTCTGCCATTAGGAAAGTCATTCAGGCCATACGAGCCACCTGTTATTGTGGCAATGTAGGCTTTAGTCCCACCCGAGCCGTGCTCTTCTAGCTCATCTATGGCTTGGTAGAGAATCACATCAGCATCATCGTCTTGAGGTGGAAGGTGAAATATCGCTTTGTCAGAGGGCCCCGGCGCGAATGTCATAGGATAGGCTCTCTTCAACAACTCATTGAGAGCTTCTAGTCTCTGCTCACGTGTATGATGCTTACGCATGTCTTGTGACCTAATATGCCGTTCAACGCCGTGAAATCTATCCAATTGCATTTAGCTGTCCTTTCTGCCCTACAGGAAGCTGCCCACTCTGCTGTTGAGTGCCTTGACTTGGCTGGCCACCCTCTTGCACAAGCTCAGGTGCGGGTTTTGGCTGTCCTGGGAGTGCTGGTACACCTATGGGCGATTCTGGCAACTGAGGAGCAAGAGCCGCTTTCTGAGCAGCTTCCTCAGCACAAAGCTTTGCCTCTTCCTCAGGATCGTAGTTTAGCTCTCTCATGCGCGTCGTTTTGCTCACACCTAGCTCACCTTTGGCAAGAGAAGCCTGTACATCATGTAGCTCATCTGTTGGCAACGGATCTGTCCAACCAAGTGTGATATCGATATCCTCACCTTTGAAGTTGGCTAATGTCAGCAGAGCTTGTGATACCTCTATCATTGTCTCGCCGTACAAACATCTCATCTTGTTCATCTTCTTGAGCAGAGATTGAAACATGAGCCGTATGGTGATACCTGGAATATTCCCACTCGGCATATTTGCAGTCCGACCTGATGCGATCATCGGGACGCCTGTCAGCTCCTCAACTTCACCACGCAAGTCACCGGCAAAGGCGCGAGAATTGGCTGTATTGGTCTGCAAGTTCACGGACGTAATCTTGCTCTCCAATTCAGGTAGCTGAGTGATTTTGTTTGGATGTACATCAATGGTGCCCTCACCTACCCCATTTGAGTACAGGATGCGCTGTATCTTCTCTGTGATATTGATGTTGCTGTTTACTACATTGATCGCTTCATTGACACCTATGAGGCTCTTGCTGACACCGGGGTAGCCCCAGAAGTCGTTGGGTTTTGGGAGATTCTGATTGCTGAAAATGGGAGGGAATGGATAATTCCATGGGATAGGCTCACCTGCAGGTACCCAGTTGCCTTTGGTTGGTTCCATGTCGGTAGCGCTCGATACTTGCGTCCAGTGCTGAACGCTCCACGTGATCTTTGTGTTTGTGCCGACTGCATTCTGATAGGTGGCATCCTGAGCGGGGACTTGTTCAGGCTTTACCATCGAGATCTCTTCACGATAGTAAATCTTTTGAGGCTTGCCATCCGGCCCATTTGCTCCTTCAGAGCTGTATTCTAGGCAGTACAAGAGCACCATTTGACAGTTTTGCGGAGCTGTTTGCACGCTTACGATGGATGGATCAATCTCAACCAAGCTGAATGTTCTGTTTGGGCCTGTGCCTTCACCTGGGACTATCCTCAAGAATGCGCGGCCTGCCATCTCCCCATTCATGATCCATCGCTGTAAGAGCGGGATGCGAGCCTCTTTGCGTCCCCACGTCTTGTCTAGCAGCTCTTGAGCACCGGCGGGCGCGTTCTGCTCTGCTGAGATCTCTACCTCATCACCAAAGACGAAATTGACCACAGCGTCAACGGCAGGCTGTACCTCGTTACCCATCACATTCGGATCAGGCTCGTCTTCAAGCTGCTCGAATGGCTTCTTTAAATCGCCCTCGTATGCTTGCCATGCGCGTTGAATAGCCTTTTGCCGTTTGCGATCCTCATCCGTTATATCGTAGCTTGGTTGATTGGTCTGTGGCGGCGCTTCTGTGGTATTCATTTGGCCTCCGAATCACTCATCGACTTCTTTATTGACCAAGCTCTAAGGCAGTCCAGAGAACAGAAATGGTAAAACTTTCTTTTATTATCTTCTAACTTCTGGTCAAGTTCTACCCAGCCTTGAGGCAAAGAAGCATCATTATGTATATTGCCACAATCATCGCACTTAAACCCATTTATTCTCATATTATCCTTCATCTCCCTCAGTGTATCTATGTATCGTTGAAACGTGCTAATTAATGCAGTTATCTCACAAAACACGTCAAATATCAGCTTGAGAACCTGCAAAAGTGAGTACACGACCTATTCCTGACTTTCACCCTTCTGATCTAGGCTAGGGGGAGTAATCTCATAAGCGGCTCCCCTGTAAAGCCTGCCCTCATACATAAATTCCAATGTCATAGCACGCCTCATTTGTGTTTGGGCCATATGTGTTACTGCACCTTTGGGCATCTCAAAAGGCTTCGATGGGTTAATTTGTCCTTTAATTTCATCTGCCATATCACTCTCCTAAATTATCCTGTTGCTGTACCGTACGCTAGAAGGCCCATTCACGACACTTGTGTACACTTCTGCCTGGAACCTCCAATCGATACGAAGACCTGGGAATTGTGTCTTGAAATGATTGCTTTTCGATACGAGCATAGCTATCATCTCCTCTTGAAGCGCGTGAAATGCTTCTTTTTCACGCTTGTCAAGCTTCTCGAAGTCGCCCTGCTCAAGCAGCTTTGTATTGTCCTGGGTGATATCCATTTACTCATACCTCTGCTGAAACTTCTCTCGTAGCTGATACACCTCTTTCGGGATACCTATCAGCATGTGATGGCCGTAGAGTTCACCTTTTTCGTTCTGCTCATCAAGATGCTGCTTTATCAGATCGAGATTAGTATCACCAACCATAGAGCTATCCAAGATTGTCAGCTCTTTCGTCTCTTTGTTGTATTCCCCAAAATCCGCATCGTTGCCATAAGCTTGAATGCGGATAGTTGGTGTATAAGCAGCCTTTACAACTTCATCCATGTTATGCCCATTGCGGATAGCCTCTTCTCTCAAAGACTCTGCTATTCTTTTGTCCCACCTGAATGCTTCATCCATATCAATAAATCCTCTCGCTATGACGTACTTGCTCACTGAACGGGTCTTCTAAGCATGATAGCCCAAGTGCTGTTGCAAGGTCATCGTGCTTGCCTTTTTTAGCCCCGTATGTGCTGCTGCCCTCATCTCCCACCTTGATCTCATAGACTCGAAGCTCTTCTACAGTCACTTTCATTTCTGGTGTGTCTGGACCATGTACACGTTTCTCTTGCAGAAGAGATTGCAGTCCTGACACCAGGAACTTCTTAGCCATGACGCCTGTTTTGCGATTGTACTTCTCACCATGAGAGAAAGTGATAGGCTTGAGCCGTATGTGCTTGCACTGTGGACGTAGGGCTATCTCTTTCTTTAGCATCTCGTATACAGGCTTTCCGACCCCCGTCACATCGATCAGCACTCTCACATTGCGATTTGCGAACATCGGACTACAAAGCATATCCGCAATGATGATAGCCACGTCTGGATAGCTCGTTCCAAGTGGCAAGCGTGCGATATGCCTGACTGTGTACTCAGATCTCAGCACAGGCTCAGCACCCTTTGGCGGTATCCAGTTCCCTTTCACGTCGTGATGGCCGAGTGTAGGCTTGCCTCTGTACCGGATCTTGCCTGTGTCGATTTGAGAGACTTCGCACACACAGACCGCAGTGGGGTCGTTTACTTGGCCCACATCAATTCCGACCGTGACCGGATTTAGCCTGCCTGTAATTGCAAGTCCCACTGCTCTACGTCCTTCTTAATAATCTGTTCTATGTCTTCTGTTCTAAATGCATCTGACGACCCGTACATGATCATTAGGTTAGTTAGTGCCCACACACATGCTCCAAATCTATCTGGCGTCCTCTCACCTTGTAACCAGTTGCATTGTTGATCTTCGAGATCTGGGAAGGCACCCAGGTGTGAGATTGCCTTTTTCTGGTAGAGATTTGAGATCGTCTCTGCTAGCGGTTGCCTCCCGCGTGACGCTCTCACTATCTCGAATGGCACATGCCTCATGCCGCTTGACTCTGCTGTGCTTTTGACTACAGACCCTACCATCTCCCCACCGTGATTTATCTCCCCAACAATGCAGTCTGCTTCAAACTTTTTGTAGGCTTCTAGTGCCTCGCTTGCCCATTCGTTCGGAGTCCCAGGTAGGCTATAATCCGCTAAGACATAGCCACGATTGTCAGTCCCCAAGCCTGCTACGATGATGCCAGCTTCAGCAGGTCCTTCTATGTCTGTATTGCCATTGTCAGGCGGATTAATTGCGACTACAATGCGCTTGAGCTCAGGATATTCCTCAAATGTCAGACGATTATCTTCGATCCAATCCCGTTTCCACAAAGCCCCGTCAATATCATCAATAATTTCTCCTTCAATCTCTTGTCTGCCTAATCGCGTCCCTGTATATCTTCTCTCAATATCTCGTATAAATCTTTTTGCTAAATTCTCTTGATTGTCATACATAGAACCATTTGTAACATGTGTTGTCGGATCTTTCACTAACAGCTTCATCGCTTTGGTATTGCGTGGCGTCGTTGTGACTACACATTGCGGTTCTACACCAGGCGATGGATAGATGCGCAATCCGAAGGATAGTTGATCCCAAGCATCGTCATACTGCCAACTTGCCCTTTCATCAGCCCAAGCGAACGAATGCTGAGGACCGCGCATCTGATCCGGTTCGTCTGCGCTATAGGTTGTGGCATACGAGCCGTTTGGCCAGACGAGCAAACGCTTGGAAGGATAGTAGGTGGGTGTAAACCAAGGTGGCGATATCGGGATGATACCGGACCGTCCCTTGATCATCACATCGCGTACGTCTGCTACTGTTCTTCCCACTAAAGCGATGTGACACCCGGGGTAAGCTTCTGCCTTCTCAATGACCCATTCCGCGCCCGTTCTAGTCTTTCCCCATCCACGACCAGCCTTGATAACCCACGTTGACCAGTTCCCCTCGGGTGCGAGCTGCTTATCTCTTGCCCACGCCTTCCAGGTGTACTTGAGCCTGAGAGCGCGTTCCCGTGGGCTTTTCTTAATGTACTCATGCTTTCGTTTCTTGCTCCAAGAAGCAAATTCACGAAAGAGCCTGATTTCCTGATCAGGCGTGATATCAGCTTTGGTTAGACGGCTCTTTGTCTTCATTGTCTATAGCCGCTGCGAGATCTGCCAACAGCTCATCCTTTGCCTTTTGTGCCAAGTCTTCAAGTTGGGCATGGATATTAACCTGTGGCTTGTCTTTATACTCTGGAAGATTCGCTTTCGCCCAGGCCAAGGCTAAGCTATCGCTGTTTTTGGGAACCATGACCTTAGCACCTCGCTTGGTCATAGGTCTCCCCCGGCTGTCGTGCTTCTGCTCACCTTCCTCATCCAAGACAGGCTCCGTCTCGTAAACTACTTGACCCATACTCACCATCGGTTCTTCCCAGCCTATAATGCCTCTCTTGTAAATTGAGCTGCGACCTACATCCCTCGCTCTTTCAAGTGCATTATCCCATTCTTGTGCAAACTTCTGATCTTTTTCACGCCAATCATAGACAGTAGTGCGATCTCTATCAATATGCTCACAGGCAAGAGACACGGTAGGATCTTCGCGAAGGAATGCGAGAAATTTTTCTTTCGCCTCTTTGCGCTCAGCCTCTCTGCTTAACGCACGCGTAGGGCTGTTGGATTTGTTGGATTTACGCTCATTGTCCGTTTCCATGTGCAACGCCCTCTAGAATAGCAGACACGTTATACAATTCACTCTGTGTCAACTTCCCACCCATTCTAATCCTCAGTGATAGATATGCCGCTTCTGCTTGATCAAATGAGCTGTACCGTTCACGCGTGACGTACATCTGCTTGGGTTGTCCTACCTCATTTGTTGGTGATGACTCAATAATTTGTGGGCCTTTTGCGCCCATGATCAGACGGTAGCTCATGAGTTGTACCCTATCGGCAGTGACATAGAACGCACATTCGAGTCAATGGACTTATACGCCCACAATTTGAGCATGCTCACAATCTCATCTTGTGTCATCTCTTGCTTCTTCCACTCCTCAAGAGCAAATCTTATCTTCTTGCTCTCATCAGGCGTGAAGGTAAGAGTAAGCTCAAAGAGTTCTGCTTTCTCTTCACTTTTTCCTTCATTCATACATTCACGCTCTCTTCTGCCACAGGTTGCACGCGCTGTTTATCTGTCCAGTCATACAGATGTTGTATAGAACAAAAGTGCAGGGACTCGTTGCGGGCTGAGCTAAAGAGCTTAAATCCGCAATACTGCACAAGAGCTATCCAACCCTTGGGCAAATTGTCTATAGGGTCATTGCAGTTTGTGATCTCGCTGCAAGTCTCACACTTAATACCGACAAAATGCATATATTCACATTTTTCATGTTGTGGGTGGATAGGCATGAAAGTGTCAGCTACACCTCATGTCTATCATCCGGTGAAAGATAACTGGTGTTTTCGCACGTCATGAAAACATGGTTTATCTAAGAGCAGCCAGTTGCTACTCATCCACAGTATAGTATGAGTAGACATAGGATGTAAAGGATATTAGGGATAATGCCCCACGTCATGGTTGAGAGATGAGGAGAAATAGGGATGAGTCCCCACTTTGGGCATGAAAAAGCCTCTCTTCAGTTTCCCAAAGAGAGGCTCGCCTGCGCGTCAACCGCACAGCAATTTGATGTTGCAATAACAACTCTACACACTGGCATCTTAGCATACAGGTCAACAAAAAGCCTCTCTCACTTTCGGTCCAAGCTCAGGGCTTTAGGGCTACTAGCTTCAGAGTTACTGATGAGAGAGGCAATTGGCTTCTCAAGCCGTGTGTGGATGCTACTGCAATCCAAATCATCCAGGCCTGCATCCAAGGCCAACGATAACGTCATCTTGCAGCTTTGGTATACAGCCTCAGTGTAGCAGGCGCGTCAATTCTTTCGCTCGTTCTCTAGATCTACAAACATCTGCTTCATTTCTGCCATACGCTTTCTATGCTCTAAATGGCCCTTGACTCTCTCATAAATAGTCAACATAACCGCTATGCTTCCTGTTATCCCTATCACTATATAAGGCCACATCAGCTATTCCTCCCAGTGCTTAAAGGCTTCTTTTAGCTTGTAAAGATTTCTCACGAACATAATGCTATCAACTAATTCAAATACGACCAATAAGGCCACAATAGCGTATAGAACTAGGTTCATATGGTGTCCTTTCTATTTAATCCCATAGTGAGCTGCGAGCTGATCAGCATACGGGTTTTCATCCTTGCTCAGGGCTTCCATGTATCGGCCTGTAGTGGCTAGCGACTCGTGCCCTAGTCGCTTCTGGATGACGTTGACCGGAGCCCCTACCTCTTGCATGTTGCGAGCCCAGGTGTGTCGTGTCGTATGTACCTTGCTCGTTCCTAGCCGCCTCTGACAGATATTGGCGATGCCATGACGCCCTAGCCTGTCCCCTGCCTGTCTTTCAGCTTGTCCAGAAGGGATAAGGCATACCCACAAAGGACGCGTGTCACCTTGCACGCCTATCTTGATCTCTCCATAGTAGGCTTGTAGCCAGTCAAGCAGGGCAGTCGCTACTACAAGAGGGAGCATATCACGCATCACCTTGCCACCCTTGCAGTGCTCAAATGAGACAACAAGCTTACCACCTTGGAAGAAGAGATGCTGCAATTCCAAGCTCACGACTTCAGAGAGACGACGGCCTGTCTGCAAGAGCAGAGTGAGCAAGGCATAATCACGCTTGCCTTGCACGCTACTTCGATCAATTGCTTTTAGTGCCTTGTCTACATCCTCATTATCAAGTGCTCTTGCTTTTGCATACTCTTGTACTTTAGCCCGCGATACACGCTTAATCGGATTGACCTCTAGAAAGCATTGCTTGATAGCGTGCTCATAGAAGCTGCTGATAACCGATAATCTGAGATTGTAGGTAGAGGATGAGACCTCTTTGCCTGCTCTCTTCGATTTGCCAGCATAGGCTTGTGCCATGAGTGCTATATTGGCTAGATCCTCTTTTCCTTGGCTATCCAAGTCGAGATGAACCTCTTTGAGCCATTCACGGAATTCGCGGAGCATTTCTCTGTAGGCATCCTGCGTTCTAGTGCTCTTGCTCCGTCTGAATTTGGCATCCAGCCAGCCGAGAATGAGGACATCTAGGCTTGTGCTGGTGACGATGATGGAGAGGGATTGATCATTCATTCTCACGTCTCCATTGTATAAATCTGCAACTCTGGCAAACATGCCCTTTAGATGCCGAACTTATATGAAAATCACATATAGATCCACAGCATTCGCTACACATCCACTGCGCTTTTCTTTCGCATAAAGAGATATGACAATTTGGGACCTGAATTTCTGGCAAGAGCCTCCCATCATATTCAATCAATAACACCCTCTTTTCCTGCTCTATCTTTATTAAGACGGTATAAGCAGCAGCTACTAGTGAGCATTCTTGCTCGTCAGCATACCGAATAACATCTTGATTATATTCAATCATTGCTTTATCTGATGCGCCCGTATTTGATTGAAATATATTCAGTACTGACTGATAAACTTCTGCATCTTTTCCTGCAAGCCCCGTTGACGCCTTAATATCCTGTAGACTTATCATTCATTCTCGCCTTCTCTTCGCTTGATAACGGGCCAGCATTCATAGGTCAAGTATAGCAGAGTGGGGAACAAATGTCAATTAGGTTCCCACTCGTCAGGACAATTTATACCACCATTGTCAACCATCATCAGCTCTGTTCAACCGTGTCCTCTGTCCCTTCTACCTCTTCTACCACCTGTCTACCCTTTACAAAGCTTCTCAAATCTGCAAGATAAAAGCGCCATTGTATACCTACCTTGTGCCCTATTAGTCCCTTCTCATGCATAAACCTGTACACTGTATTCCTGCTCACACACAGGTATATCATCGCCTCTTTGAACGTGAACAGCTTTTCATCCTCTTGCATCCCTTCACTCATGCTTTCCTTCCCTCTCATATTGGTGTCCATATCAACTCATTTGGATCTACTTCAAAGCTTCTCTTCAATTCACTTACATTGCGCATGTTCAAGTCAAGCTCATTGCGCGTGTTATCCTTGCCTGTCCACCAAATGTGTATCCACCATACCGACATTTGATTGTACCTCTGCTGCACGATAATAGGCCCTTTGTCACCGCCTTTTAGCGTGATAGCCTTATTGTTGGCACTGTATGCTATTGCTATTGCTAGCGTCGTTTCACTCATTCTTTCACACCTCCTCCTCTCGCTGTCTCTTGCCCAAGACGTACCCACATCTCGAATATATTTGCTTGTTCTGTGCCGCTATAATCAGGTTCAGGACATTTGACATGTCTCGCTGTCCTTTTGTGCGTATTGAACTTGATGAGTGTACCTATCGGGAATTTGAACCCGCAGTCGGTACATTTACCTGGAAATTGTGCGGAGATGATCCGCTCGTCTGGGACATGTTCTTGTGCCATGTGTCGATCCTTCCATTTTCGCATTGAGAGCCAAATCTGAGCCCTCAATTGTTGAGATATAAAATCATAGCTTTAAACCCATCAATGCGCTCTCTTGTGATACATGCCCATCAGATAAGTGCATCCTGACGGGCCTTTGCTTTCACGCGCTTTTCTCCTCGAATAAAAACACCCGGATCTCACACCTCGGTCTGCCATTGGCTCTCCTCTTGCCAATGTGTGCATCCATCACATATTTGTCATCTATGCCCAAGTGCTTACATACTGAGTCCTGTACCACCTTTAGCCCGCCATCCTCATCTCTAGAGAGAATATCCTCAATGAAGAAGAATATCTCTAGATAGAGAAACCACCCATTGAGCTTGACAGCTTTGATGATACGTGTAAATGCCTCTTGCTCGTCTCTCTTGAGCAGTTGCCTCTGGTTGGCAAGGAGCAGAGCAGCATCACCTTTGAATTTCTCATGCTGCTCTGTGGATACAATACGGCGCTTGCCTGTCTTCCGATTCTTGCCGATCTCGTACGACTCGTTGATGCCGGGTGGCAGTGGCAGTTCGTATGTGGCGATTGGTATCATTTCATCCCTCACTTTCCACAGAACAGCCCACACGGGACCACTTCCAACATATCAAGCTCTTCATCCATCTCAACATCATCAAAATCTAGTGTCATCTGGGCACGCTTGGCTATAGCTTTGCATATGTCCATGCATCGCTTGCGCTTGATCGACTCTGCTTGTTCTGCAATCTTGCGCAATGGCCAATTCTGCTTGAGAGAGAAGCCAGCAGCCCCTATTTCTTCTTCGAGTGCTGAG
>Ga0210389_10001122_pt1 | contig 22185 bp, 3 predicted proteins | sample IncBWH28OmetaG_FD_160127 | JGI IMG/M metagenome (GOLD analysis project Ga0210389, IMG submission 160127) | Forest soil microbial communities from Barre Woods Harvard Forest LTER site, Petersham, Massachusetts, United States - Inc-BW-H-28-O ...
GTAGCGGACTCGTCGCGCCGAAGCCGAGCGAAGGCGGAAGGTTGTCTGTAGCCGATTCAGGAATGACCAAACGCTTCTCGCAGGCACTGAACACAATTGCGAAAATTGGATTAGTCGTTTTTCCTGTCGCGATCCTGTCCAATCTTTTGGGGTACACCAACTTGGGAACGCTGCTGGGGATTTGCTACATCCGGAGCATCTTTCTAGCGGCGATGCTCTACGTCGTAGTCAGGGTTCTGGAGGGCTTTATTATCATTGCATTGCAGATACGACCCCTGGGTGCTTTGCGGGGTGTCCAACTTCATCGCGACATGCTGCACCGGCGGACCTGCCGCTTCCTCGAGTTTCTGGCTTTCCTTTTTTGGTTGAGCCTGATGTTAAACTTCGTGGATCTACGGAACCCGTTGCTGGCCAAAATCGGGGAGATCCTGAATGCAAATGTCGGCCTCGGTTCGCTTAACATATCCCTTGGACGGATCCTGGCATTTGCCGTTGCCGTCTGGGCGTCGTTCCTGATTTCGAAATTTCTCCGATTCCTATTAGAAGCCGATGTGTACCAGCATTTCCACCTGGCACGCGGGCTCCCTTACGCCATCTCGACGATGCTCCATTATTCAATTTTGATTATCGGCTTCTTTGTCGCCTTGGGTGCGCTGGGCATCGATTTAACTAAGGTTACGATCTTAGCCGGAGCATTTAGTGTTGGGGTCGGGTTCGGCCTACAAAATATCATTAACAACTTTGTCTCCGGGCTGATCTTGCTTTTTGAACGCCCGATTAAGATCGGGGACGTCATCGAGATTGGTGGCACGGTGGGAGAGGTGCGCCGCATCGGAATCCGAGCCTGCGTGATACGGACCGCAGACGGTTCAGAAATCATTGTGCCGAACGGCTCGCTGATTTCCAATCAAGTGACCAATTGGACTTTCTCCGATCGAGCGCGAGCGGTAGACGTGTCAGTCAATATCCTCCCGGGTACAGATTCTCAGAGAGTAGTCGAGCTCCTCAAATCAGTCGCGGCGAGCCAGCCAGGAATCGCTAAGGAACCGGTCTCTCAGGTCTACGTGGTAACATTTACCGCGGGCGCAATTACTTACCAATTACGGGCCTGGACCGATCGATATCAGGATTGGGCGCAAGTTCGGAGCGATCTGGCGGTCGCGGTCAACGAGGCCTTATTTAAAGAAAAGATCGCTATCGCGTGATGGCGAGAGAAGGATCTTGTCGCCAAGGGACTAACTGATCGGAGCCTGGCAATTTTTTGCCAGGAAGCCTGCCGACGGGACCCCGTCCCGTAGGGAACGGTATGATTGGATTCGAAACATCATGATCGCCCCACGGAATAGCATGTCGCGAAGGCGTTACCCTGCCTTCGCGGGCGGCGCGGCTCTATACGTCGAAGTACGTACAGAGCGGTAGGGATGAGCTCCCGCTCATCCGCTCTCTGCCGTTATCGCCGGCCGCCGCTCCTTTAAGGCCCAAACTTGCCCTGATCCTGCCGCTTGACTTTCGTGTCCCTAGAAGTACCCTTCCCATCCTGTTTCGCACCCGTAGCTCAACTGGATAGAGCATCTGACTACGGATCAGAAGGTTGTGTGTTCGAATCACGCCGGGTGCACGCCTTATTATCAACGATTTACGTACTCAATTGGGTAGCGCAAAGCTGGCGAAGCTTTCGGCTGGGCGCTTCTTAGCGGAGAGGATCTCCCCCTTAAAATCGTTAAAAACAGGTACCGTGAACGATGCGAAAGGAGCCGTCAGCGTCTTTGCTGACCTCATTCAAGAAGACCAAGATCCGCTTCTTTCTGTGGGAATAGATGCACCACTCTTTTGGCAACCGGAAGGCGGTCGAGCAGTCGATAAGCGGGTACGTGACAGAATCAGCGGATAGGGGAGCTAGTCAGCAACTTTAAACGATGTCAATTCGATGCCAGGGGCGTGTCTTATTCAAGGAATGATGACGGCAATGCCACTTCGGAATATTCGAGCAGATATTCCCATCACTGAAGCTCATCCAAAATCGCTGCTGTGGCTGATCGGGATCGCCCATCGTGAACGGACTCCTGATAAGATCTCCCTAGCTGATCTCAGCAAATAATATTGGAGTCAATCCGCAGCGAGTTAATTCCATCGGCCTAAATAGGTGGAAAACACGATGGCCGGCAGGCTTCGCTTATGGCGAAACGCTGCAAAGCACGACGAAGGGGTTTGCGGCTAGGTTTTCTGTCCTTCGTCGCGGCACACGATACGCTAAGCAGCGGCGTATACGTCAATCCACGTATTTACAATGGAACTTCTGGGCCTTTACTTGTGCCACAATATGAGTGAGTTAACTCGGCATATCATCCGATTTTGCGAAAGATGATCCCCCCCTGATGCCGGGTAGCTCCAGCCGCCGCACGGTCCAGTAGATCGCTCGACTGTAGATACGAAAGGCCTCAGCGGGTAGTTACCGCAACCCAGACGCGTCGTGCAAGAAGGCTAGATCAAAATGAATCCGGACGTCCCTAAACGATTCGGTTCTGAGGTTGAGGCTGGTAACGGGGACAATGTTTCTGATTCGCCGGCGATTAGTCTGCCGAAAGGAGGCGGTGCGATCCGGGGCATCGGCGAAAAATTCTCCGTGAACCCTGTTACGGGCACTGGTTCGCTAGCCGTGCCGATTTTTACTTCGCCCGGCCGCTCTGATTTCGCTCCAAAACTGTCGCTATCGTACGACTCCGGAAGTGGCAACGGCCCGTTCGCGTTCGGCTGGCATCTCTCGATCCCTTCGATTGTGCGAAAAACGGACAAGGGTCTGCCGCGTTATGACGATGCCGGCGAGTCTGATGTCTTTATTCTTTCCAACGCCGAGGATCTGATGCCCGTCTTGGCCCAAAACGGCAATCAATGGCGACCGATCTCTGTTCCGGACGTAACGCTCAATGGACAGACGTATGCCATAAAACGCTACCGCCCACGGATCGAAGGGTTATTCGCACGAATTGAACGTTGGCAACGGCGCTCCGACGGCGATCTGCATTGGCGCGCGGTCACCAAGGACAATGTGACCAGCATCTACGGCCAAGATCCAAACTGCCGTATCGCAGACCGGCGGGATCGGTCTCGCGTTTTCAGGTGGCTGCTGGAAACGACATTCGATGCCAAAGGCAACGTCATCTTTTACGAGTACAAAGCCGAAGATGCGACCGGGACCGATCCCGCAGCGGCGAACGAACGTAACCGGCAAAACGGCGGTGCGCCGTTTACCAATCTTTATATCAAACGAATCCGTTACGGGACGCAAACTCCGTATCAGCGGGAAGAAGACCTTTCCAAGCGAGCAGATTGGCTCTTTGAAGTGGTATTCGATTACGGGGAACACGACCCAGTCAATCCTACCCCGGCGGAAGATCCAACCCGCAAATGGAACACTCGCGCAGACCCTTTTTCCAACTTCCGTTCCACGTTCGAGGTTCGCACTTACCGGTTATGCGGGCGGGTCTTGATGTTTCATCATTTCCCCAAGGGAGCGAACGGGGAATCAGGCTACGATGGTCTCGTCCGTTCGACGGAGTTTGAGTACGATCAGCAAGATCCGGAGTCGCAACTGATCGGGAATGCGCTCGCCACCAAGCTCGTTTCCGTCACCCAGACAGGATACAATTGGGACGCCACCGGTAAATCTTACGTCAGCAAATCTTTTCCACCGGTGGAATTCGCTTATTCGGAAGCGCAAATCGATCCGACCGTGCGAACCGTCGAACCCGGAAGTTTGGAAAATCTTCCGGCCGGCGCGGACGGCTCCGGCTACCGTTGGTTGGATATCGATGGCGAAGGATCGTCAGGCATTCTCACTGAGCAAGGCGGGGCTATATTCTACAAACGGAATGTTAGTCCGGCCAATACCGTTACCGAGAACGGCGCCAGCCAAACATTGCCACGGTTTGGTGCGGATGAACTACTCGTCTCTCAGCCGGCGCAGATCTACGCGAGCGCAAATGCACAGTTCATGGATCTGGCTGGCGATGGGCATCAGGATATGGTCGACCTGGAAGGTCCGGTGCGCGGCTACTACGAGCGGACCGACCCGCCGGGTTGGGAGAGCTTCCGAGCGTTCGAAAGTTTCCCGGACCTGGATACTCGTGATCCCAATCTCAGGTTCGTTGATATCGATGGCGATGGACTAGCCGACATTCTCGTGTCCGAGGATGAGGTCATGTCATGGTATCCTTCCTGGGGCCAAAGCGGTTTTGGTCCGCGGCGATATGCCAGGAAGCCGATTGAGGAGGAACAAGGTCCGGCGCTGGTTTTCAACGACCCTTTGCAATCCATCTTCCTGGCGGACATGAGCGGAGATGGATTAACAGACATCGTCCGCATTCGAAATGGAGAGGTCTGCTATTGGCCGAATCTCGGTTATGGCCGGTTCGGCGCCAAGGTGGCCATGGATGGTTCTCCTTGCTTCGATGTGCCCGAGCGGTTTGACCCGCGTCGGATCCGCCTTGGGGATATCGACGGATCGGGCACCACGGATCTCATCTACCTGGGCGCGGACAATGTTGCGATCTACTTGAACCAATCCGGCAACAGCCTGGCAAAAGAGGAACTCTTGTCCGGCGGCTTCCCCATCACAAATAATCTAACCTCAGTCAGTGTTCTGGATTTGCTCGGCAGCGGCATCGCCTGTCTGGTTTGGTCTTCGCCGCTCGCCTCCGATACCGGGAGACAGATGCAGTATGTGGATTTGATGGGCGGCCAGAAGCCGCATCTACTCATTGGGCTCAAAAATAACCTCGGCGCAGAGACACGCATTCGTTACGCGCCGTCGACCAAGTTTTATGTCCAGGACCGGGAGGCAGGCACACCGTGGGTAACCCGGTTAGCCTTTCCGGTTCACGTTGTCGAGCGGATGGAACTCTTTGATTATGTAGGCCGGACGCGCCTGGTTAGCACTTACCGCTATCGCCATGGGTATTTCGACGGCGTGGAACGCGAGTTTCGGGGTTTCGGGTATATGGAGCAGCAGGACGCCGAATCTTTTGGCGATTCGGGCAGCCTATTCACTGAGGATACGGATACCGAAGCGGGTGCGCTCCATATTCCGCCGGTAATGACGAAGACCTGGTTCCACACTGGCGCCTGGCCGGATGAGGAGACTGTTATCCACCACATGGCGCTAGATTACTTTGGAGCCCCGAGTAAGGCCGATCCGCAGTTTGAGCAAAAATGGGCGGCCTTTCTGGCAACGCTGTTGCCCGACACGATGCTGCCGGCAGATATCGTTCAAACTGACGGCACGCGGCTTGTCTATGCGTTGACAGACGAAGAGCAGAGGGAGGCTGTCCGGGCACTCAAGGGAAGCATTCTCCGCCAGGAGATTTACGCCGACGACGGCACTCAAAAGGCGGGGCTTCCGTACAGCGTCTCCCAGCGAAATTATGCGATCGAATGTTTTCAGCCCAAGGCGGCCAATCCTTACGCCGTTTTCTTCACTCACGCGCGCGAGAGCATCGATCACCACTACGAACGTAATCTCTCCGATCCACGTGTTGCCCATACTGCCGTGCTGAAAGCAGATACCTTTGGCAACGTGCTTCAAAGCATCAGCGTCGTGTACGGCCGGAATCTTAATTCACCAGGTGTCAAACTCGCTCCACCTACAGCGCCCGGCACTTCGCTAGATCTGACAATCGACTCTTCCAATTTCGCACAATCGGAACAAGCGACTGCTCTGATCACTCTTAGCGAGAACGCTTTTACCGGCGCAATTGATCAACCAGATGCTTATCGAGCACCGTCGCAGTCGGAGACGTTTAGCTACGAGTTAACTCGGCCGCCACGTCCGGATGATTCTGTGGTGTATTTATTCGCGGAGCTTCAGGGTTTGGCCAATGCGGCAGTGCAAATCTCTTATGAAACGGTACCTAACCTTACCTTGGTCCAGAAACGGCTGGTTGAGGATGTCCGAAGTCTTTATCTCAAGGACGATTTGTCCGGGCCATTGCCTCCAGGTCAATCGGAATCCCTCGGCCTGGTCTATGAGACTTACAAGCTCGCGTTCACGTCAAACCTTGCCGAACAGGTTTTCATTGCCGGCAATTCAAATCCCAACAAGCCTGCTGACGCGGCTTCGTTAATTAGCATCCTGGCTGAAGAAGCCGGCTATGTGAATGGTCAGGGCGATGGCAATTGGTGGGTCCCGTCCGGCCAGATAATCTACTCACCGGTCCCAATTAACCCATCTAACCCATTTGTCCAGGACGCAACCTTTGCCGCAGCGAATTTCTATTTGCCACAGGCCCAACGCGACCCATTCGGCCAGTACGCACGGTTAACTTCCGACGCCTACAAGGTGCTCTTGGCCCAGACGCAGGATGCGCTTGGGAACATGATTATCGCCCGGAACGACTATCGGGTTCTCCAACCGACAGAAGTGATCGATTCGAACCAGAACCACATCGAAGCCGCCTTTGATGTTCTAGGAATAGCTGTTGGCACTGCGGTGAAGGGTAAGGTAAGTGCGACAGGCACTTCGGAAAGCGGTGATTCACTTACCCAATTTACCGCCGATCTGTCGCAGTCCGATATTGATGGCTTTATTAATAACCCAAATCCGCTCACCCTGGCGCCGGGAATGCTTGGGAACGCCACAACCCGAATCATTTATGATCTGGAGCGCTTCAGTGAGACGCAAGCCGCCAATCCCACGGACCCGACTCAATGGAAACCGGTCTTTTCCGCAACTATTGCTCGTGAAACCCATGTTAGCGATTTAGCCGCTGGGCAACAAAGCATAGTGCAGGCGGGCTTCAGTTACTCCGACGGATTAGGACGCGAGATCCAAAAGAAAGTACAAGCCGAACCTGGCCCCCTCGATCTAACTAATCCTCAGGCTCCTGTCGTCAACCCGCGCTGGGTCGGTTCGGGTTGGACAATATTGAATAACAAGGCCAAGCCTGTCCGGCAGTACGAGCCCTTTTTCTGTGCTACTCATGATTTTGAATTCGCCAATAAAGTCGGGGTGACTCCCACCTTTTTCTACGATCCGCTGGAACGAGTTGTCGTTACGCTTCACCCGAATCATACCTGGGAGAAGGTCGTGTTTGACCCATGGCTACAGAAGACTTGGGACGTCAATGATACGGTTACACTAGATCCCAAAAGCGATCCTGACGTTGGCGATCTATTCAACCTACTGCCGGATTCAGACTATCTGCCTACCTGGTACCAATTGCGTACCGATCCGGCAATGTCCGCTGCAGCCTTTACGGATGCGGATGTGCGGAGCGCGGAGTTAGATGCTGCAAACAAGACAGCGGTGCACAACGATACGCCGACGGCCGCGCTTCTTGATGTCCTGGGCCGCCCGTTCCTGTCTGTGGCGCACAATCGGTTTCAAAAGAACGACGCGAATGTGGACGAATTTTATTCGACCCGTACTGAGTTGGACATCGAAGGCAACCAGCTCTCCGTCACGGACGCGTTGGGACGGACGGCGATGCGTTTCAGTTATGACATGCTCAAGAACCGCATCCACCAAGCCAGCATGGAGGCAGGCGAACGATGGATGCTGAACAACGTTAAGAACAAACCGATTCACGAATGGGACAGCCGCGGTTTCATGCGAACTATGAGCCTCGATGAATTGCAGCGCCCTGCCGGCCTGATCATTACAGGAAATGGTTTGAACAACATTCTCGCCGAAAAAATGCTTTATGGAGACAGCAGGGTCGGTGGAGCGTCAAATCCAGAACAAACAAATCACCGAGGGAAGGTCTATCAAGTCTACGACGCAGCGGGGATCGTTACGAGTCTGGGAGTAAATCCATCAACCAACCAGACTGAAGGCTATGACTTCAAAGGTAATCCGCTCTGTAGCAGTCGCCAAATATTAGCTGCTGACGGCTATAAGACCGCCATTGACTGGCAGCAGAACCAGAGTCTGGATGAAATCTTTACCACTACCAGCCGCTTTGATGCCTTAAATCGCCCAACTAACATTATCACCCCGGACCAGAGTGAAACCAGGCACACTTTTAATCGAGCTAATCTTTTGGAAAAAGTCGATGTGCGGCTGCGTGGCGGGGTTGATTGGACGCCGTTCGTCGCGGAAATAGACTACAACGCCAAAGGCCAGCGGCAACTAATCGAGTTTGGCAATGGCGTTAACACGACCTACTCTTACGACCCGCAGACGTTCCGGTTGACAGGCGTCCGCGCGACACGTCCGCAGGGTCTTAACGGCCTCTCGACGCTGTTTCAGGACCCCAGTGTGGTCCAGGACCTCAAGCAGATTTACGATCCGTCGGGTAATATCACACGCATCAGGAACGATTCTCTCCCGGTTCTTCACTACAACAACGAACAGATCGACCCAACCTCCGACTACACCTACGACGCGATCTACCGGTTGCTGACCGCGACCGGGCGCGAACATATCGGCCAAGCGGCTTTTGCGTCTGAGCCGCAGACGGGCAATCTACGCGACTATCCGTTCCTGGGGCTTGCTGCGAATCCTAACGACGCGCAGGCTTTGCGCAATTACACGGAACAATACCAGTACGACGCCATGGGAAACTTCGACGTCGTAACTCACGTTGCGCAGAACGGAAATTGGACGCGCAATTCTTACTACAACGAGGCTAGCCTGCTGGAGCCCGGCAAAGCGAGCAACCGTCTATCAAGCACGCAGGTCGGTAGTAACCCCGCCCAGCCGTATGGGTACGATGCGCATGGTAATATTGTCAAAATGTCAGATCTACCACTCATGGAATGGGATTTTAAAGATCAACTATCGGCGACCCAGCAGCAGGTGGTGAATAGCGGCGGAGGCGAGAAAACATATTACGTCTACGACGCTAGCGGACAGCGCGTGCGCAAGGTCACAGAAGCTCAGAACGGCATGCGGAAGAGCGAGCGGACTTACCTCAGCCGATTCGAGGTTTACCGCGAGTACGAAAGTAACGGAACCAGCGTGTCTCTGGAGCGTGATACGCTACACGTCATGGGCAATGAACGGCGCGTGGCGATAGTCGAGACGCGAACGGACGGCAACGGTAGCACACCTACCCAGCTTACTCGATACCAGCTCGGTAATCATCTCGGCTCGACGAGCTTAGAAATCGATGATGTCGGCAAAATGATTTCCTGGGAAGAATATTACCCCTTCGGCGGAACGTCGTATCAATCTGTGCGGAGCCAGAGCGAAGCACCCAGGCGATACCGTTACACTAGGATGGAACGAGATGAAGAAAGCGGGTTCAACTATCACACTGCCCGCTACTATGCGCCCTGGCTGGGCATTTGGGTTTCAACAGACCCGATCGGGGCGAAGGATGGCTTGAATCTATACCGTTACGTCAAGAACAACCCCGTTTCCTTCCTTGATCGAGAAGGTCTCGAAACGAAACAGGAGCGCTGGCAAAAAGAGTTCGATGCAGATCCCGAAATTCGCAAATGGAAGGACGTCGGCCGCGTAATCGGTACGCATGACGAGGGCGTGCTAACAGAGACGGGCGTACGAGTCCCTCTTTACAAGGGAGATTACCTTAGCCCGCGTCCCGCCTATGAACGCAGAGAGGCAGCGATGTTGGCCTACCAGGGCTTCATCCATTACGCGGAACTTGTGGAAGCCGGGCACGATGCTGCCGCAGTGCAATTGGCTTGTGCGCGCTTCAGCAATTGTGCCCCTATACCCGACAACGAACTAGACCTCGACGCCTACGTGGGATGGTCAGTAAGGGCGATGTCAGCGAGGCAATACGCAATGATGCTCCTTGCAGTCAAAGCAGCCCAAGAGGCGAATGCGGCGGCGATGGCTGCAAACGATGAAGCAACCGCACTCGCCAGAGCTCAGGCGACGCAAGCTAATGCAAGAAATGTTCAAGGCGTTAAAAGAACGATTTCCGCTGCAACAGGAAATGAGACATTCGTCCACACGACTGTCCGCGCTGATGCGCCTCACACGCCGGCTAGCGCCGCCCTAAACATCGTCGAATCAAAGCAAATGAATTTAAGCGGCGGAGGTGCGCGCGGTCAGTGGGGTGAAGGGGTTTACGCATATGAGGGGTCGCTTCCCACAGCGCCCACGGACAAAATACAAGTGCAATTCAATGTACCTAAAGGTACCGCCATAGAGCGAATCGAGATTCCTAATCAGAAGCCTATTGTGCGGCTGGTCCCCCCAAAAGGAGACACTCTGACAATCTTGAATCCCATCCAAAATCTGACGCCGGACGAAGTGAAAGAGGCCACTGAGTTGCTTAGGATGCTACAATCTCTTTGGGAAAAATAGTCTCGCCGCGGGACACATTTTGAAGCAATCCCGAAAAGGAAACGCATATGCCAGCCTTAACCCTATCTCTTGGCTTGGCCGCCCAGGGCGACCAAGTCAAAACGGTGCAAACCAGCCTGACAAAGGTTGGTTTCACAATTCCTACCACTGAAACCAGTCAAAGCACGTTTGGTACCGGAACAGCCGCGGCAGTTAAACAGTTCCAGGCTCAGGCCCATCTCCCGGTGACTGGTGTCGTCGATGCCGTCACCCAAGCGATGCTGACCAATGCAGGAGCTGTTACGGCGGCCAATCAGTTAGGAGTTAGCGGCGTGTTAGCCATGGACTACGGTCTCCCGGCCACCGGCGTCACGGTGCGGCTTTACAACATTGGATTCGGCGGCGCCGCCACAAAACTCGCTGAGGCAAAATCGGATGCTAACGGAGTCTACTCTCTTGCCTATGCCCCGCCGCCGGTTGTGGCCGGAGGACTCACCAGCACAAATCTCGAAGTGCGCGCTCTGGATCCGCAGGGAACGGAAGTCCCCGTTTCCGGGGTTATCTATAACACGACGCAGACTGTTGGTTTGAACTTAGTGGCGCCGGCCAGCGTCCAGCCATTGACTGGGGAATACGCCAGGATGACCGCCGACCTGCAATCGGCAATCGGAGGAATCCAGAATCTCGCTAAAGCTCAGGAGTCCGGCACCCAACAAGACCTGAGCTTGTTAAATCAATCTACGGGGTGGGATGCCCGGCTTCTGGCCTTGGCCGCGACTGCGGCTCAGCAGACGGCTGCGACGGGACTAGGGCAAGACGCACTCTACGCTCTCTATCGCACCGGCCTTCCGACAGACGCACAGAAACTTGCGCTAGTTCCCCCAGCAACGATCGCGACCGCTCTTAACAAGGCAACTCAGGCCGGTATCATCAACTTCACCTCAGCGCAGGTCACCGCAGCCCAAGCCGCCTTCGTGACTTATGCCACCAAAACAAACCTGAGTGTCAAAATTTCCGGAGCCCCTAACAGCTTCAGTGACCTGCTTGGCAATATACTCACCACGCCTGCTCAGCAGTCGGCCTTTGCCCAATTTTATTTTGATTCGACAATTTCGAATGCCGATCTCTGGCAGAAAGCCGCCGCAGCCGGTATTTCCGCAGCCAACATCGCGGCTCTGCAAGTCCAAGGAAAACTCGCCTTCCTGACTTACAACAATGCCGGTCTCGTCCAAACGCTGCAGCAACAATTAGGTGCGGCAACCGATACTGCAGTTTTAGCGGACAAAGATTTTCACCTGGACGCGACCTGGACCAATCTGTTGAATTCCATTGCCGGAACGGACCAGCAGAAACTTCAGGCGCTGATCCCCTCGATGTATGGCGGGGCTGCGCCGGCTGATCAGGTGAAAGCCTACGCAGCCGATCTTGCCCGCAAGGTACGGCTAAGTTATCCGACTCGAGTCGTGGCTCGAATGGTGGAGACTAATAACTTACCCGTGGCTGGGCCGGCCGCGCTGACAACGAGCGTAGTCACGTTCCTGCGGTCGGCTAATTCCGCGGGCTACGAGTTAGGTCGTACCCCACTAAATTTGTTCCTTAAGAACCTTCCTAAGGGTATCGCTTCACCCGACGCGGCAACTGTCGCGTCGGTAAAAACTCTCCATCGGCTTTACCAGATTACTCCCAGCAGCGGATCGCTACAGTCAGTTCTTAAGGCCGGGTTGATGTCCGCTCATGATATCACGGCTTACACACAGGACGAGTTCCGAAACCTCGTTGCCGGGTCCATTCCTTCCCTTGAAGAAGCGGACCTGGTCTATCGGAAGGCGCAGCAGGTCAAATCAGTCACCTTTAATCTTTTTGCCACCGCTAAGCATCTGGATACGCCTCCGCAGATTTTCGCGCTCTCGTCCGAGCAGGATGTCCAGAATGCCAAAACTGCGATTGCGCAACGGTTCCCCAGCATGGCGTCGCTGTTTGGTTCATTGGATTTCTGCGAGTGCGAGGAATGTCGATCGGTGTTGAGCCCGGCGGCTTACCTGGTCGACCTCCTTCATTTTCTCGATCCGGATCAGTGGAGCAATATCAAAGCAAACTGGCAATCCCAGCATGGCAGCGAGGCTTATCCCTTCGACACACCATTCGCCGCCCTTACCAAGCGCCGCCCGGATTTGCCGAACCTCAATCTGAGTTGTGAAAATACTAACACTGCTCTGCCCTACATCGATCTGGTCAACGAGATCTTGGAATACTACGTCACCCACAACGGCGCACTCACATCCCAGGCGGTGTACGATACTGGTTCGGCAAACAGTGCCGACCTGGTCGCCGAACCCCAAAATATTCTTCCCCAGGCGTACGCGATCCTCGCTAATCGGACTTCCGTTACCCCTCCAGCCGTCTATCCACTTGATTTGCCGTTTGATCTCTGGATCGAAACCGTTCGCGGGTTTTTGAATTATTTTAAAATGCCCTTGGGACACGTGCTCGACGTGTTTCGACCGGCCGATCAGCTAGAATTGTTAACTGACGCAAATAACTATTCTTACTATCGGGCATCTATCTTCACGGAGAACCTCGGCCTCTCTCCGGCCGAGTATTCGGTCTATACAAACCCGGGCAACCTATCCAATTGGTTTACTCTCTATGGATATACAAACCAGTCCACAGCGCTGGCTGAGCTGGTGTCCGCAGCCACTTTGGCGGAGAAACTCGAGATTAGCTATCAAGACCTGGCTAGTATCATTGAAACGGGTTTCGTGAACTCTTCATTGGCTCGGTTAACGAATCCTCTGCGAAAATTCGGCCTTACTTTGAACGATGTCTTTGTTTACACCAGCCAACCGGGTTACATCCTGAGCCCGCCCATCACCGCCGCTCAGAAGGCAGCCTTTGAAGCGAAACTGCAGGGTTTGATGAAGCAATACTATCCTGCTAACAACCCGGTTGCTCTTCAAAACTGGCTGAATGCCGTCTTAAGCACCGGGTCTTCCAATACAGTGTTGGTTCTGCAAGCTCCTTTCCAGAATCCCGGTGACTTCCAAAACACGAAATTTCAATACGCGGGTGGAAATGCGGCAACCGCGTCGGATTTTCTGAAACTGAATCTGTTCGTTCGTCTCTGGAAGAAGTTGCGCTGGTCGATCAGTGAACTCGACAGAGCGTTTCAAGTTTTCCTGGCGCCCTTGTTTCCGGCACCGACAGATCCGAGTGCGGGACCGGATCTATCAAAGGCCATGAGCACGGCCTTAATCTATCTATCGCATTTGCAAACGCTCTTTGGAAAGTTGCAAACCGGCGCCTTCGACCGGAACGGGGTTCTCTCGATCTGGGGCGATTTGCCCACAACTGGCGGTAACCCTCTCTATGCCCGGACGTTTCTGACTGCGGCCGTGCTGAACAACGACCCTGTTTTTGACGATCCTGCCGGCCAATACCTCTGCTATTTCGATACGACCCAGGGAAAATATCTTCCTTTCCGCTGGCAAGCCGGGCAAACGGTCGATGACGTAACAAACGGATACGTCTTGCTCGGGAATCACATCACGGCCCTTCAAGGCGCACTTGGTCTAAGCGCCAGTGACATTGCATCCGTCCTTGTTGATAACGGTCTGGACATCGGCAGTGCCCCGCTGACTGTGGCCAACGTCTCATTGCTCTTCCGATATGCTTTGCTCTCTGAGGGGCTTCAGCTCTCCGTCACAGAATTCATCGCCCTTAAGCAAATGGGGATCGACATGGTAAGTATGGGCGCGATTAATCCCTTTGCGCCCCTCAAATCAGGCGGGCCAACTGTTTTAGCTGATGATGCTCCCTGGACTCAAACCGTACGGTTTACGGAACAAGTCGCGGCGGTTCTGAGCAGCAGCTTCACGGTTGAGGACTTGCAGTACCTATTGCGTCACCAGATCGTTGACCCGGCAGGCAAATATCAACCGGACCCGGACGCTTTGATGCAGGAGGTGAGGGCCCTGGCTACTAACATCCGCACGATCCAATCTCAAACCGCTCAACCTGCCGATCCTACCACGTTTACGGATGATTTAATCCGTCAAAAGATCTCACAGGTTTTTCCGGCGGATGTGTCCCAAACGTTCATGGCCATGTGGACGGGCACAATCCAATACACTGGCGCTCAGGCGGGTGTTGCCAGCGCTGTCCCTTCGGCGCTTTTCGCTGATCGGCAAAATATCCAACTCGTCTACGACTCAACCATCAGCACCCAAACCCTAATCTTCCAAGGGGTCCCGGTTGCTTCGGTGATGACCGCCGTCGCTGCTGAATTGGGGACGCTGGTCAGCAATGGGACGATTACAGCGACACAACAGACCCTATTACAAGGCCTGTTCAATAATGTCCGGGCGGATGCCCTGACTTTTTTCCAAACTTACTTGCAGCAAACGGCGGGAGGTCCGCCGCAAGCAGGGTTTTTGCAAGCAGGAGACTTCGACACTCTCTTCGCCCCTCCGATGGGATCAGCAACGGCGCGGGCGAAATTAGCGAGCGAGTTTCTACCCTATCTACAGGGACAGCTTAGCAGCCAGTCCATTATCCAGACATTTGCGGCCAAGCTAGGAACTACTGCCTCCTTAACTAAGACGTTGCTGACTAATATCGCGATCCTTACCGATCCGAGTCAGCCGGCCGCCGCTGCTGCAACCGTTCTGACCGCATTTCAAGCCGCTGGAGATCGTGGAGTAACGGTTACCTATTATTCCGACGGCGCGGAATCCACCCCCTTGGGATCAGCCACGCTGGCTACTGCCAACACTGACAAGAATACCGACCCGAACAAGCCGGCGAACGTCAACAGCGCTCGCTTCGAGGGATATATGGAATTCCCGGTGGACGGCCCTTACAAGTTCACGGTTACGCTGCCAAACAGCGCAGCGTCGGCCATCTTACAATTTGATTTCCTGACTCAGCCTCTTATCCCGGCGCTGGGTCCGACCGGTTCCCTTAGCAATTTTGCCCAGTTCAAGGCCAGTACCCCGTACCATTTTACTCTCGATTACTTGAACCTGGGTGGCGGCGACGCGGCCATTCAGGTGCAAGGGGAAACCATTCCCCAACGGTCAATAGGCCAGCTCGTGCTTTATCCCGTGTCCTCGGTGGCAAGGTACAACCGGGCGGAAATCCTTTTGACGAAAACACTTCAGGTGATTCAGGGATTCGGCTTGGACGAAACCGAGGTCGTGTATGTCGTCAGCCACGCAAGCGACTTTGGCGGCGTTAGTTTCAATGCTTTGCCGACGCACCCTAGTGACGACTCGCCGTCAAAGGGAAGAAACCTTTTCGGCCAATTTCTGCGCCTGGCCAATTATGCCAGTCTGAAAAAGGCAGCGGCGGGAGGTACAGATGGGCTAATCACAATTTTTCAGAATGCGCGACAACTGATTCCATCGGCTGTTAGCCAGCCGGCGCAACAGGCGAGTCAGAGTTTTTGCCAACTCATCGCGAATCTAACCCGACGGGATCCGGGCACGATTCAGGCCACCATTACCCAACTATGGGGATCCGGCGTCTTCAACACGAGTCCGCTGGGCACAGGTGCGCAAGCCCAGGTACAGTTTACGGTCGCGCCTTTGGTGAATGAGATCGGATTCGGCCGCCTTTGGGAAGCTCTGCAAATGGTCCAAGCTTTAGCGGTTGAACCTAAAACGCTCGGGCAGGTTACTGGCATCATCTATCCTGCCCGCGCCGTGGTTTCGACCAATGCGGACCCGGGCGCAACGATTGCGGCTGCTCTCCGTAATGCCATAAAGGCGCAGTTCACGCAGGACCTCTGGAGACCGATCGCCCAATCGGTCTTCGACCCGTTGCGCAAAGCAAAACGCGACGCTCTCTGCGCTTATGTGCTGAACCTTCCAGCAATTCAAAACTTCGGCGTTACCGACCAAAACGGTCTTTTCGAATATTTCCTGGTCGATCCCGGAATGGAACCGGTTGTGCAAACATCCCGCATCCGGCTAGCTATCTCCTCAGTTCAAACTTTCATCCAACGGTGCCTGCTAAACCTGGAAAACGAAGTGAAACCTTCGATTATCAACTCCGACCAGTGGGACTGGATGAAGCGCTATCGCGTTTGGGAGGCAAACCGGGAAATCTTTCTCTGGCCGGAGAACTGGCTGATCCCAGAATTCCGGGAAAATTCAACCGACCTTTTCCAGGACTTACAGAGCGCATTGCTCCAAGGTGACATAACTCAGGATTTGGCAGAGCAGGCATTCACTCAATATCTTCAGGATTTAGACACCCGAGCGCGCCTGGATATTGTTAGTCTGTACAATCAGCCGCCCGCCGCCGATGACCCGCCCGGCGCCAACATTCTTCACGTCATCGGGCGCAACCACAGCAAACCCCAAAAGTATTTCTATAGAACATTGTCCAATGGAATTTGGACTGGCTGGATACCGGTAACGGTGGATTTTGATGGCGACCATATTGTTGCCGTTGTCTGGCGCGGTCGGCTTAATGTTTTCTGGCTCACTTTTGCCCCGCAATCCCAAAGTCGCCAGACTGGTTCTAGCTCTAAACAAGTCACGGATTTAACATTCGACGAGTTTTCTGGTCTGGTCCTTCAAGGCAACCCGTTGAAACAGATTCAGATTCGACTAAATCGGACCGAATATTACCAGGGTAAATGGGCTGCTCCGGTGTCTAGCGACCTTACCAGATTTAGCCCGGTTTCAGTCCCCGACGATTTTGATCCGGTCAAGAATGTTTTCGTTCGCGCTTCCATTGATACTGACAGTGACGGCAATGAAACTGCCGTTAGGATCCACTTGGACGGACTTGGCAGCTCCTTCCGTTTGACGGGCAAGAACAGCGAGCCAGATTTCGGCGGCTACTGGCAGCAAGCGATCAACCAAAGGCTGTCAGACACGGCCAGTACTGCTCCCTATCCATTAGCTGGATACGACGCCTCCAAGTACAAGGGATTGCCGCCCGTGTTCCACTCATCTTTCCCGCAGGAAATATTCATCACGGACGTCACCGGGCAGCTCCAGATCGGTAACCCGGGACAGGAAGCAATCCTGAACAGCGTCAATGCGTTTGATTTGTTGCCCTGCAATAATCCCCCGGTTTTCGCATCAATAAAACTTACCCCACTTTCAACTGGCGCTGCCCCGGGCCTGCCGGACAGCGTATACACGGGCCTGATCTCGACGCTTTCCAGCCCCTTTTTCTACCTGGATACAGCTAGCCAGAACAGTAACGAGGAACTAACATTTTTCGTGCAACCGGAGCTCACGGAGACCCTGGTTGTACGACGCCCGGGATGGGCTATTCCTCCCATCTTCCCCGATTTGAGCATCGTTGACCCAACGTATTGGACCAGCCTTGTTCTTACGCCTCAGGTCCCCGTCCGCAACCTGCTGATTGCTCCGGACGTCAATGCGATCTTTCAGTACCAGTCCACAGCGGACTGGCTCACAAATGGCTCGGCGGCGCTCTCTTACGGCACCACCGTAATCGGAAGGGTAGGACGAATCGACCCGGCAGGGGTCGCGATCGGGGGAGTCAAAGGAACGGGTCTAAAAATCATCAGCTCCTCGGGATTGAACTATGCGGGAGCCGCTTCGCTTGGCCACGGAATAAAGGTGGGAACAGTACTAACTGATCGGATCTAGCTAATCAAAATTCATGCATGTAACCGCCATGATCAACTATTCTTCGACTAATTCTCGTGCGTTAAGCTTTCATAATATAACCGACGCAACGCTCGGCGCCCAACTTAACCTCGGGACAATTGTCCAGGGACGTCCTCTGCTTCGGACGGCCTACAACCTTAAGCTGACCTACCAGTTTCAGCCGCATTTTCATCCTTATGTTTTGCAACTGGCCAGGAAACTGAGCGACACGGACTCCGTCGCTCAAATGCTGGCGATGAACGTTCAGTACCAGACCAACCCGGTCGACGGTTCTATCAAAACTATCCCCGGCAGTACCCGAGTGGTGCTTTCCAGCGTTCCCGGCGGCGCTCAATTGTTGGATTCTAATCAGAACCTGGCTCCGATTGGCGCCCCACTAAACCTGGCCGATGTCAGCGCACTGGCGGTGGTGGTTCCCGCCGGCACAACGCTGGTAAGCACGGACGGCTCCAGCTCAACGTTATCGGCGACAGCCCAGGTTTCCTTGACCCTGCCGATCTCGATCCCAAATTCTATCACTAGCGGTGTTCAAATCAACTTACCCGCCGGAACTTCTGTTACCCCCGCGGGCTCGAGCACTGCCGCCGCTCTGCCCAGCGCCGAGTCCTTTATCCTCCCTGATCAAACGTTAGTGACCCTGCCCGGAGCCGTCACCGCCACTAGTTCCGGCGGCAGTACCATTTCACTTCCGGCCGGTAGCCAAGTATTATTGCGAACCGGTCTTCCCCTTCCGCAACTATATCAGGACATTTTCAGTACCGTCTATAATCCATCCCAATATGTCCGCGGACCATTCCCGGTGAAGGATCTGGATTTCACAACCAGCGGTGCCTATTCAATCTACAATTGGGAGCTCTTTTTTCACGCGCCTCTCCTGATCGCAATCCACCTGAGTCAGAACCAGCAGTTTCAGGACGCACAAAATTGGTTTCACAGCATCTTCGACCCTACGGACGACAGCGACGGCCCGACTCCGGCCAGGTTTTGGAAAGTCCGACCTTTCCAATCAACGGACGCTCAGCTGATCGAGCAAATCCTGGTGAATCTTTCGACCGGTGAGAACCCGCAGTTGCAACAGGATACGATCAACTCTATCCAGGCTTGGACTCAAGCGCCTTTCCAGCCGTTCGTGGTGGCTCAATATCGACCCACCGCTTACATGCTGAAAACAGTGATGGCCTACCTGGATAATCTGATTGCCTGGGGCGACAGTCTGTTCCGGCAATACACGATCGAGACGATTAACGAGGCGACGCAACTCTACGTCCTGGCGGCCAATATCCTAGGGTCCAAGCCTCAGGTCGTACCGGTAAAGGAGTCGAATGCGCCCCAGACGTATGCCAGCATCCGATCTAACCTAAACAGCTTTAGTGACGCGTTGGTAGACATGGAGGTGGATATTCCTTTTGATACCGCCCCTAACCCCGCAGCCGCGGCAGACCCAACTGCGCCGAATTCTATCGCCAGCATCGGACAGACTCTTTTCTTTTGTGTCCCGCAAAACGACACCCTTCTTGGGTACTGGAATACGGTGGCCGATCGCCTTTTCAAGATCCACAACAGCCTGAATATCCAGGGCATCTTTCAGAAACTGCCCCTCTTCGATCCACCAATCGATCCGGCTCTTTTGGTTCGAGCCGCTGCCGAGGGACTGGATGTGAACGCGATTGTTAACGGTTTAAACCAGCCCTTACCTTTGGTGCGGTTCCAACTGCTGATATCCAAAGCGTCCGAAATCTGCCAGGAAGTGAAGTCACTCGGTGGCAGCCTTGAGTCCGCTTTCGAGAAAGGGGACAACGAGGCGCTCTCTGTGCTGCGGGCCCAACATGAGTCCACGCTGTTAAACCTGGCCGAATCGGTGAAATACGCTCAATGGCAGGATGCCATAAAGGCTAGACAGGCTCTGGAACAATCTCTAGCCAATGCCAGCCAGCGTTATACTTACTATCAGCAACTGCTCGGGGCAAGTGCGGACCAGATCACCATCCCCTCCATTGATCCGACTGATACCGGCGGTTTGCAGAACCTGAACTTTTCGCAGTCGGATTCCGCCGGCGAGCCACAAATGAACGTTCAGGACATCAGGGTCGATATTGCACAGAATGGTCCTTCGCTGGACGATGGTGAAATCAAGACGCTGAGCAGTTATGAAGTCGAGGAGTTGGACAAACTGGGATCAGCACGAGATGCACAGATTACTGCAAATGTCGTTGAAGCTTTAAGTTCTGGACTGTCTCTTATCCCAGAGGAGAGCGCCCATGCCCAACCCATGGGCGTTGGAGTAACCGTTTCGTTCGGCGGACATAACCTTCGCTTCAACCTTGCTGGACTAGCGGGTGCCGCTCGAGCGTTCGCTGACGAATATTCGTATACCGCTAACAACAACGCCAAACTAGGCGCCTATTCCCGCCGGGAACAGGAATGGATCTTCCAGAGCAATTCGGCTGTGGGCGAACTCAACCAGATATTCAAACAGTTGCGCGGGGCGCAGATCAGGGAAGCAATGGCCCAGAACGAGTATAAGAACCATCAGACCCAGATGCAGCAAGCCAAGGATATCGAAAACTTCCTGGAAGGTACGCAGCTTCCTGTGGGTGATCAGGGCCAATACCAAAAGGCCTCCACCGTTGGATTCTATTTGTGGATGAAAGGGGCAGTCCAGGGCCTCTATTCAAACGCGTTCCAGTTAGCTTTTTCGGTGGCTAAGAAGGCCGAACAAGCTTTCCAACAGGAGTTGGGCAAGCCCGACTTGAGCTACATCCAGTCCAATTACCTGGACGGGATGGAAGGCGGCCTCTTGGCGGGAGAAAAATTGCTGTTCGACGTTAAGCGCATGGAAATGGACTACCATGACCTGAACGTCAGGGAATACGAGATGACCAAGCATGTGAGCCTGCTTCAGGTCGCTCCGCTGGCACTGGTGCAATTGCGAGCCACCGGTAGCTGCCTGGTCAGCCTGCCCGAAGAACTATTTGACCTTGATGGGCCCGGTCTCTATTTCCGGCGCATCAAGTCTGTGGCCGTGACCATCCCGTGCGTAACCGGACCTTATACCGGCGTGAATTGCACGCTCTCACTGCAAAATAGTTTCATTCGCGGCAGTTCACAGATCTCCGGATCGGGTTATGCCGATCGCAAGAATCTTAGTGCTAACTACGGCACCATCCAGGCGGTAGTCACTAGCTCAGGACAGGGGGACAGCGGCTTGTTTGAGACCAACTTGCGAGACGAACGCTATTTGCCGTTCGAGTATTCGGGCGTGATTAGCCAATGGCAGCTGCAACTACCAGCCAACCCGATGAATGGGGAGCCCTGCCAATTTGATTTTGATACTATCACTGATGTCATTTTGCACGTCAGATATACCGCCCGGGAAGGCGGCGAAACACTGAGATCGGCCGCCGTCGCGAACCTCCAGAAACAAATCGCTAACGCCCAAACTGTCGGGTCCGTGCGGCTCTTTTCAATACGACACGAGTTTCCTGGTGAATGGGCAAAATTCCGCTCGATCACTATCGGGGGAACCACGGTCACAGCCGGATTGTCTTTGAACTTGCTGCCTCAACATTATCCGTTCTGGGCTCAACCTTTGCTGGGCCCGTCCTCTATCAAGCAAATTCAGTTTCTGGGCGAAATGACGGATGGAACCAGTAGCGGGCATATTTACGCCAATACGGCCGGCACGGGCGCGGCCGACTCACTTGCTGCCAACCCCGCCTACGGCAACCTCCTGGTTGGGACTCTAAAGAACGCGATTGCACCGTGGCCACCTCCGCCAACGGGTTCTATCAATCTTTATTTTGATCACAACCTGATGAAAGATCTTTGGTTGGCTATTACCTGGGGCAAGGGTACGTAAGGCAGTCAAACTGCGAGTCTCGGTTGGGCTGATTGTTAACCAGTTAACTTGCTGCAGATCCGTCAGAGTAAGCCAAACAATCTAAAATATGAGCTCTCTTAAGTTCAATGGCACGCCAACTGACTAAGTTGAGGTCGCCGACAATGCCGGGTTCAGCCCTGGACCGTTTTGACCTTTCATGAACCGGTGCCGCAAATGATAGAGTGGCTCTAAAAGCTTGTCCAGGAGCCAATCGATGGCTCATAGCAGCTCATATCGGATCACAGAAGCCGGGGGAAGCCATACATGACCGGGCCGGTGTGGTCAGGGCATCGCGTCATCGAGCTGGGTTCGATGGTAAGCGCGGATGAAGTGGCCGGACAATTGGGTGAAGTCCTGACACTCGACGTAAAAGCCTTTGCGGTCCCGCGTGCAGG
>Ga0210389_10001123_pt1 | contig 22180 bp, 18 predicted proteins | sample IncBWH28OmetaG_FD_160127 | JGI IMG/M metagenome (GOLD analysis project Ga0210389, IMG submission 160127) | Forest soil microbial communities from Barre Woods Harvard Forest LTER site, Petersham, Massachusetts, United States - Inc-BW-H-28-O ...
ACGGTGAAGCATGGGCACGGCACGGCGCCGAACATCCGCTTGGCGCCGGCTTCGCCGGTTCACAGGACCTCATACCGCAATTGATCGACGAACAGACCGCACTTGGGTACGCCGCCAAGGCCCCCCGCTCGCTGGTGGAAGAGTTGTTCGCGGTGGGAACACCGGACGAGGTCATCGAACAGATGGCGGAGTTCCGCGACCACGGCATGCGCTATCTCGTGGTGGGCAATGCCGGCGCGATTCAACCGAGTCTGCGCAAGAGCGCGGCGACCACCGCGCCCTACATCAAGCTGGTGCGAGGATTGAGAAAGCTGTGATCCCCCAATGCCAATGATCGATCTGACGTTCGTGCGTGGCTCGTTGGATGACGAGGCCCTGACCAAGTTGACCGACGAGCTGGTCACCGCACTGCTGCGTGCCGAACGCGCCCCCGACACTCCGTTCCTGCGTGACAACACGGTGGTCTACCTTCATCCGTTGGAGCCTGCGGCGCAGTTGGTGGGCGGCCGGCAACCCGGCGAGCCCCGATTTCGGGCCGACATGACGGTGTTTGAGGGGGCGCTTTCGAAAGACCGCAAGGAACAACTCGCCGCCGATGTGCACGTGGCGATCTGTGCCGCGGCGCGCATCGACCCGTCGGGCCCGCGCGCCTATCACGTCTGGACGCTGATTCATGAGATACCCGAAGGCAATTGGGCCGGCGCAGGCAAGGTCATTTACTACCAGCAGGTGAAGGGACTTGTCGCAGACGATTAGGAGGCGACCGGGTTGACGCAGATGCAACGCCGTGTGGCGGTGGTGACCGGCGGCGCGTCGGGCATGGGTGAAGCCACGTGCCGTGAGCTCGGCCGGCGCGGCCTCAAGGTCGCCGCGCTGGATATCAACGGTGAGGCCGCAGACCAGGTCGCCGAAGAGCTGCGCGCGGCGGGTGTCACCGCACTGGGTGTCGAGGTCGACGTCACCATCCGGGCGGCCGTCGAGGAGGCGTTCGCCAAGGTGCGAGCCGAACTGGGGCCGGTCGCCGTCCTGGTGACAAGCGCTGGGAAGGCGGGCTTCTCGCGGTTCGCCGACATCACCGTCGAAGCCTGGTCAGAGATCATCGATATCAACTTGACCGGAACATTTCACTGTTGTCAGGTGGCGCTGCCCGACATGGTCGCCGCGCGGTGGGGCCGCATTGTGATGATCTCGTCCTCGAGTGCACAACGCGGATCGCCCTATATGGCGCATTACGCGGCATCCAAGGGGGCGGTCATCACGCTGACCAAATCGCTTGCCAGCGAGTACGCGTCGAAAGGGATCACGGTCAATAACATCCCGCCCTCGAGCATCGATACGCCGATGTCGCGGCAGTCGCAGGCCGAAGGCAAGTTGGGCTCACCGGAGCAATTGGCGAAGCGTATCCCGATGGGACACATGGGTTCTGTCGACGACATCGCGGCTGCGGTGGGCTTCCTGTGCTCGGAAGAGGCGGGATTCATCACCGGCCAGGTGCTCGGGGTCAACGGCGGATCCGTGATGTGACTACCGCGACGTGGCACTGTCGACGGGTAGCGGTGCGTTGTCGCTGTCGAGGTGCTCCACGGTGGTGAATACCAGTTCGGTGTCGCCGATGTTTTCGATGTCGTGCAGCAGGTATTCGCCGGGGCCGAAGTGGAAGTGCCGGGTCTCACCCGCCTGGTAGGTGACATCACGGGTAGTGCCGTCGAACGTGTGCTGACGGCTGCGGCCGGGATTGACCGCCGTCCAGAAGTAATCGAGCACATGGCGATGCGCATGCCAGCGCTGTCCCGGCGCGAGCCGGATCTCCCACACCCGAACTCGCGAATCCTCACTCAACAGCCGCGACCCGACGTGTCCGTCATCAGCATGCTCGGCAAACTCGGCCTTGAGCCAATCCGGCCAGCCGTCAAAGTCGTCCGCGACGAGTTCCCCGGCTAGCGGCAGATCCGTTAAGAATTTGTAGTCGGCCATTAGGCATCCTTTCCTGGTGTTGGTTTCTACTGTCCTGGCCCGTACAGGCCAAACCGCAGATCGGGGTCGCCGGGCGTCCAACTGTTGGTGAACTGGGATCGGTTCCCCATCGCGATGACCCGACGCGTCAGTGAGTCACTCAGTTCGAGCTGGCCCGGCTCCCACGTTGCCAGTGCGGCAGGCACATCGCCTGCGGCGTTACTGAGCGCCCGGGCCAGAGTCCACGCGTCGGCGGCCGCCTTGGCAGTTCCGGCGGCCGCGTGTGGTCGTACGCCGCAGGCGGCGTCGCCGATCAGTGCGACCCGTCCCTGGGCCATCCTGGCCGATCGGACGTCGGAGACGACCTGAAGGTACGGCATTTCGGTGGCGACCACCACTTCGGCGACCGCGGGCGACAACTGTTGCACAGCAGCGGCTTTCAGCTCGTCGATGTAGTGGTCTTGAACTTGGCCCGGATGCACGGACACCGGCCCCGCCGTGCCCCGCTTGTCCAGCAGCAACTTGTTGAGTTCGGGGCCTTCGGCCACATTGCGATACCAGACGTAGTTCGCCAGCTGGTGTTCGGGCCCGGTGCCGTCCTCTCCCGGTATCGGGTAGACGATGGCGTGTGAGTTTGTGACGACGTCGAATGTGAGCGCGTCACTCAACACCTCGCGGGCTTGCCTGCTCAATGAACTCTGCGGATGTGTCCCCCGCCATCCAACATAGCCGGAGTAGCGCAGCGTGGCGTCGGGATCGAACTGTTGCCGCGTGATCGAAGTGATGCCGTCTGCGAAGACCACGAGATCAGCCGAAACTGTTCGGCCACCGGCGAATGGAACCGCGGCGGTTTGGGTGGTCTGGCTGAATCCGGTCGCGTGCTGGCCGAGGTGATAGTGCGCGGAGCCGAAATCGGCGAGTAATGCGCGGTAAATGGTTCCCCACGCGGTGTAGCGGTATGTGCGCTCTTCCCGGTGGTCGACGCCGCGGTCGCGGTTGAGGTACTGCACATAGTGTGTCGAGGTAGACAGGTCACGCAGCGATTGACCGCTGCGCTCGGTGAACCACCGCACCGTGTCGGGTTGCAGGACGATGCCGCTGCCGCGATCGCTCAGGGCGGCCGATGAGCGTTCGTAGACCTCGACGGTGAATCCGAGGTCACGCAGTAGCAGCGCCACGGTCAAACCGCCGATGGAACCGCCGATGACGACGGCGCGGGCATCGGTGTACTGGGTCATGATGCGGTTCCGTACACGACGGCGTGAAGGGGCTGGACCCGAAATAGGGCCCGTATTTCCGTGGTGTGCGGATCCCGTAGCGGGTAGACGTCCTGACCGAGGTACTTGGTGCTCATCCTGTTGATGGATTCTGTTGCGGCACGGCCATGTTGCGGATCGTCTTCGTCGATGACATCGACCACCCGGCCCCGGATCGACATCCACCGAAAGGGATCGGTCGGGTCGGTCAACATCAATGACAAGTCGGGGCGCGCCCGCAGGTTGCGGTCCTTGGCGCGACCACGCACGGTGTTGAGCAGGATGTATTGGCCGTCGGTGTCTACCCAGACCGGACTCTGGTGGATGGTGCCGTTCGCGTTGAGACAAGCCAACGTGGCAGCGACGGGGTCGCTGAGCAGCGCCTGGGCGCCGTTGGGCAGGTCGGCCAGGGTGGCGTGCTGCTCGCGGTGGCCGATGGTGAACGCACCGCGTTCGCCGGCGGGCACCGTGGTGCTGATCTTCATGGGAACTCCAAAGTATGTGTTGAGCGAGTATGTGTTGAGCGGTTTTTCAGCGCTACCGGACTAATCCTGCGGGAGGGTCTGTTCGAGCCAGTCGAAGATGACTTGGTGCAGCCGTGACAGCGCGCCCATGTGGCAGTGTTCGCCTGACCCTTCGCTTTCTGGCAGCGCGACCAGGGTGGTGGCCGAGCTGGTCATGGCCTCGGCGGCGCGGCGGGGTTCGTCTTTGAAGAACTGGTCGTTGTCTGCGTCCAGGACCAACGCGGGCGCGGTGATGCGGTCAGCGATGCCGGCCAGGGTGTAGTCCTGGAACGCGCGCGGCAGTTCGGCTATTGACTTCACTCCCATCGTCCACATCCCGTTACGGACCGCCCACCGGAGTTTCGTGTTGGCGGCCATGAGCAGTTGCATGACGGGAACAGCGGCCTCGTCGTTCTTTTCGGCGATCCAGGTGTTCAGGAACGGCGGCAAAGCGCCCGTCATCGCGGAGTGAAAGTCGTAGATGCCGTCGTCGAGAATTAGCGCGGCGACGCGAGAGTCGAACGCCGCCGCACGGGCCACAAGGTAGCCGCCCATGCTGTACCCGAACAAACTAATCCGATCCGGCTTGATCTCGGGTCGCGTCAGGGCGAAGTCGATCACTGGCGAGATGACCGCTTCCCAGTCCGGCCGGAAGACCAGTCGTTGCTCACGCAAAGCGGCACCCTGGCCGGGTCCGTCGAAGGCAAGCACGTTGTAGCCACGCGCCAACGCGGCGGCGGCGATCACAAAGTAGGACTCTTCACTGGTGGAGTCGTAGCCGTTGTTGTAAACGATGGTCGGTCGCGGTGCTCCTGACCGATCGACTAAATACAGATAGCCAGGCAGGGTCGTCCCCTCGTAGGGGATCAGCACCTGTTCGAAGCCGAAGTCGAAGAGGCCCATGGCCGCCAGGAAGGTCTCGCGGCTGCGTGCGAACAGCAAGGCTGCTTCGGGATCGTTCCACGGATCTTCCCGGCAGAAGAACTCCGCACACCGGTAGTAATTGGATGCGCGTAGCAGCGCTTCGCGGGCGCTGACGCGGTGCCCACCCGCCAGCGACTTACGCCCTAACTCCTCTACCCGCTCCGCGGTGGCCTTCCATTGCCGTTGCCAGGCAACGTCGTCGCCCTCGGGAATCGCCCGCGCGGTCACCAGAACCTCGCCGAGGTCGGCGCCGCCGTACGCACCGTGGCCGGCAGCGCGCAATGCCTCGAAAGAGAACACCTCGTCGTCGAACAGAAACTTCATCGCCACTCCCCAACCAGTCGAAACGGAACGGACTCGTATCGATTACGAAGCTACCCCGTCGATACCCGAAACGCAACTGTTCCGTCTTGTTAAGATAAAGCCATGCAGACAAGTACCCGTCCGAGCCGGACGTCAGGCGGCCCCGTTCTTCAGGCCGAGGTGACCGATGCGATCAGGAACGCGTATTTCGAAGAACTCGCCGAGGTTGGCTATGGGCGACTCTCAATCGACGCCGTGGCCCGTCGCGCCGGTGTTGGCAAGGCGGCCATCTATCGCCGCTGGAAATCCAAGCTGGAAATCATGGTCGCGCTGGCCTCGGATGTCGCAGTTGCGGCGGTCGACGTTCCCGATACGGGCAACCTGCACGACGATATCCGCGAGTACTTGGCCAGCGGTCAGGCCGCGCTCACCCACCCGCTTGCCCAAAAGATCATCCCGGATCTGCTCGCCGAAGCGGCCCGCAATCCCACCCTGACCGACGCGCTGCTTTCGATGGTGCAAAATCCGCGCCGCGCCAAGGCCGCTCAACTCGTCGAACGGGCGATCGCCCGCGGCGAACTGCCCGCCGACACCGACATCGGGATGTGCCTGGACTTACTTGCCGGCCCGCTGTACTGGCGGCTGATTGTCGTCCAGGACGGGCCCGAAGGCGACTACCTCGACCGGCTGGCGGGCAAAGTCGCCGCCGCCATGAAGGCCTAGGGACATTACGTGCCGCGGCAAATCGCGGTTTAACGCGATACACCGTGGGCTGCTATCGTCGCTTGCTTATGCCAGAGATGGATCGTCGCAGCATGATGTTGATGACGGGTATCGGGGCGCTGGCAGCCGCGATCCCCTTCCCCGAGGCGCGGGCTAACCCGTCCCGACCGGAGGCGCCGGCGGGTCCGGTGCCGCCGCCCACCGCGCCGTCCGGTCAGGCCGGGGCCTACATCTTCCAGGACGAGTTCGACGGCCCGGCCGGCTCAGCCCCCGATGGCGCGAAGTGGCACGTGGCGCGAGCCCGCGAGCCGATGAAAGATCCGACGTATTGGGAGTTGCCTGAGCATGTCGGGCAGTACCGGGACGATCGCCAAAACGTATTCGTGGATGGCAACTCCAACCTTGTCATCCGCGCCGCGAAGGACGGTCCCACCTTCTACAGCGGCAGGCTGACCAGCAACTGGCGCGGAGGCGTCGGCCACACCTGGGAGGCCCGGGTCAAACTCGACTGCCTGACCCCCGGCGCCTGGCCCGCCTGGTGGCTGGGAAATGACGATCCCGGTGGCGAAATCGACATCCTCGAGTGGTACGGCAACGGCAGCTGGCCTTCGGCCACCACCGTCCACGCGAAGTCAAACGGCGCCGAATGGAAGACCCACAACATCGCGGTCGACAGCGGATGGCACACGTGGCGATGCCAATGGGACGAGGCCGGAATCCGCTTCTGGCAGGACTACTCCGACGGCGCTCAGCCGTATTTCAACGTTCCGGCGAACTCACTGCCGGACTGGCCGTTCAACAACCCCGGCTACACCGTGTATCCGGTCCTGAACCTCGCGGTCGCCGGTTCCGGCGGCGGCGACCCCGGGCCGGGGACCTACCCGGCGCAGATGCTCGTCGACTACGTGCGCGTCTGGTAGCAGCGGCTTTCTAGGCGCCGACCAGCTCCGGGTGGAACTTGGCGGCCATCCGTCGCAGCCCGTCGCGCCATTCGACGGTGGTTCCGCCTATGAGCTCGTGCATGCGGGTCACGGAGGTGGGACCACCGCGCAGCGCCTGCTCGCTCTCCTGGAAGACCGGTTCCTTGCCGACGAGCGAGCCGAGGTAGCCGCACCACTCCTGCAGGCTGACGGTCTGGTCGCCGCACCAGTTGACCGTGGTCGCCGGGACCGACGCCACCTCGAGCAGCTTCGGGAGGGTCGCGATGATGTCGTCCTCGTGGATGGGGTTGTAGCGGGCCGGGCCGCCTGGCGGGACCGGGATCGGGATGCCGGCGAGGATCATCTCCATGTGGTAGAACGGCCACCCGCCGTTGTCGCCGTATGGGGTGTTGAGGCGGGCGATGGTGGTGGGCACGCGGAGCACGCGCGCCATGGTCCGGGCGACGACCTCGCCCGCGATCTTGGAGATCGAGTAGGTGGGGAACAAACACTTGTGGTTGTCGCCGAGGGCGGCACGCTCGGTGCGGGGCTCGTCGTCGGGCGGGTCATAGACCGCCGCCGACGAGCACTGCAGGAAGGCCTTGGCGCCGCGGCAGTGGGCCATCAGCAGGCCGACCGACTCCGCGTTGGCCCCGAGGTCTTTGTCCCAGTTGCCGCTCTTGGCCACCGCCAGGTTGAGCACGTAGTCGAAGTCGGACGGGGTCCCGGTGAAGTCGCCGGCCGCCAGGTTGACCGTCTGGCAACGCACGCCCGCCTTCTCCAGGTCTTCACGAACGGCGGTGTTGGTGAACCGGGCGATGCCCCACACTTCGTTGTCGGCAGCCAGGGCCTTGGCGATGGGAGTGGCAACCTGGCCGGTCGGACCGGTGATCAGGATCTTGGAGCCGCGCATGGGGCTGATGTTAGGCGACTTCCAGTTGGCCACTCGCCAGCCCCATGGCTTATTATCTGCGTATGCATGCAGATAGTTGTAGGGCCCATGCTCATGCAGACGGCCACGATCACCCCCGCGGTCTGCGGGGAGCGATCAAGGAGATCACAGAGACTTTGGCGCCGCACTCCCACGATGCCGCTGACAGCGTCGACGATGTCCTGGAATCGAGCACTGCGGGAATCCGTGCGGTCAAGCTCAGCCTGTTGGTCCTCGGGTTGACCGCCGTCGCCCAGATCGTCGTCGTCATCACCTCCGGGTCGGTGGCGTTGGCTGCCGATACCATCCACAACTTCTCCGACGCCCTCACCGCGGTGCCGTTGGGGATCGCGTTCGCGTTGGGCACCAAGACCGCCACGCGCCGATACACCTACGGGTTGGGCCGTGCCGAGGACTTGGCCGGGTTGTTCGTGGTCGCGATGATCACCATGTCGGCGATCATCGCGGGATACGAAGCGATCTTGCGGCTAACCAATCCCGAACCGATTGAGCACATCGGCTGGGTCGCAGTGGCCGGGCTGATCGGGTTCATCGGCAACGAATGGGTGGCCCTGTACCGAATCAGGGTGGGGCGGCGCATCGGCTCGGCGGCCCTGGTCGCCGACGGACTGCATGCCCGCACCGACGGGCTCACCTCATTGGCGGTGGTGTTGGCCGCCGGCGGTGTCGCGCTTGGGTTCCCATTGGCCGACCCGATCATCGGCCTGGTTATCACCGTGGCGATTCTGGCCGTGCTGCGCACCGCGGTGCGTGATGTGTTCCGCCGCTTGCTCGACGGAGTGGACCCGGCGATGGTCGACGCCGCCGAACAAGCGTTGGCGGCTCAACCCGGGGTACGGGCGGTGCGTAGTGTGCGGATGCGCTGGATCGGGCACCGCTTGCACGCCGACGCCGAACTCGACGTCGACCCCACCCTCAATCTGGCGCAGGCCCACCGCATCGCTCACGAAGCCGAACACGAACTCACCCACGCCGTCCCCAAACTCACCACCGCATTGATCCACGCCTACCCCGCCCACCATGACCTCGCGGTGCAGCGAGAATCGGCGTAATGTCCCCAAGCCATGGCCGATTCGATCAATTTCGTCGACGCGAACGGGCTGAGATTCGCCTATCTCGAGGAGGGCTCTGGGCCTCTGGTGCTCATGCTGCACGGGTTCCCGGACACGGCGCATTCCTGGGACGATCTTCGCCCGCGAATCGCCGCCAAGGGGTATCGGGCTGTCAGCCCGTTCATGCGCGGGTACTCCCCCAGCGGTATCCCGGATCGCGACCCCGATCAAGAGACGTTGGCGAGCGATCCGCTTGCGTTGATCGAAGCGCTCGGCGCCCGTGACGCCATTGTCATCGGGCACGATTGGGGAGCCTCGGCCGCGTACGGCGCCGCCGCGCTCGGCCCGGATCGAGTGAAAAAGCTCTTCGCTATTGGGATTCCGCACCCAGCGGCCCTCAAACCGTCGCTGAAGAAGCTTTGGGGTGTCCGCCACTTCGCGGTGTACAAGTTGCCGGGGGCGCCGGACCGCTTCGCGCGCAACGACTTCGCCGCGCTCCCCGCGATCTATCGGCGATGGTCCCCGGCGTGGAACCCCGATCCAAGCGAGTTCGACGCCGTCCGCGCAAGCTTTTCAAACGCGGCGAGCTTGAACGCGGCGTTCGGCTATTACCGAAAGCTCTCCCCGATACCCAGCGCGTCACTGAAGGCGCGAATAAAAGTGCCGGTGGTCGTCTTTGCCGGGCTGGATGATCCAATTGTGGAGCCATCGGACTATCGGTACGCCGCCCGGATGTTCGAGAACGAGTACGTCGTCGAGGAGGTCCCCGGCGGGCATTTCATGCATCGGGAGCATCCCGAAGCGTTCGCCGAGCGGCTCTTGAATCATCTGTGATTCGAGGCGTCCGATGACGGCATCGGACTTTTGCGCATTTTGCTCTCGCAAGCGGTAGGGTCCCTTCATGGCCTCCAAGGGTCGCATCGACTTGCGGCTCGGCACCCAGGTACTGCTGCTGCAGCTCGTAGTCGTGACGTTGACATTGATCATCGCGTTCGCGTTGTTTGCCGTGTTCAATCGCCAACGTCTGGACGCCCAGTACCACATCCACGCGTTGGATATCGCTCGCGTGGTGGCCTCATCCCCGACGGTAATCAACAACATCTCCCGCTACGACGATGCTGCGTTGACGGCAAGCCCCGCACTGGTAGACGAACTCGGGGCCGGTCCGATACAGAGCGTTGCGTCACGCGTTGAGCAGCGCACGCATGTGCGGTTCGTGGTCGTCGCCAACACGCACGGCATCAGGGTCGCGGATCCCGAGCGCAATAGGCTGGGTTTCCCTGTCCAAGCCGATATCTCGCAGGCGACCGCCGGACACGAGGGGGTGTTTCACGACTCCACCGTTTTCGGGCGGGCGATAGTCGCCAAAGTCCCAGTGCTGGAGCCCGGTTCTAATCGCGTGCTGGGGGTGGTGATCGTTGGCCTCTCCACGAAGGCGTTTGATGACCAGTTTTCCAACAACTTGCGCGTGTTGGGCGCAATGGGTGGTGTTCTCCTGCTGATCGCTGTGGCCGGGTCGGTGGTGCTGGCCCGGCGATGGCGAGGGCTGACACTGGGTCTGCGGCCGGCCGAGATCACCGAGCTGGTGCGCAGTCAGGCGGCGGTGCTGCAAGGAATCGGCGAGGGCGTGCTAGCGGCCGACACCTCCGGGAAGACCACCTTCGTCAACGACGAGGCGTGCCGACTGCTCGAGATCGAGAATGAACCGGGCCGGCACGTGGACGAGATCGGGTTGACACCGCGCGTGCTCGACGTGTTCAAGGCCGCCGATTCGACACCCGCTTTGGCAACGGTCGGAGAACGCATCGTCGTGGTCTCGGCACGGCACGTATCGCGCGACGGACGCGAGCTGGGAACCGTGCTGGTGGCGCGCGATCGCACCGATGTCGAGTCACTGACCCGGCAACTCGACGCGGTACAGGTGATGAGCACCGTGCTGCGCGCACAACGCCATGAGTTCGCCAACCGTCTGCACCTGCTGAACGGGCTGTTGCACGGCGGTCACGTCGACGAGGGATTGGAGTATCTTGAAGAGCTCCTCGGGTCGGGCCCGCTGGGATCCGCGCTACCCGGTATCGACGCCATCCGCGATCCGTACCTCCAGGCATTCCTCGCGGCCAAGGCCGCGGCCGCCCGCGAAGCGGGGGTGACGCTGAAGATCGGTGAGAACACTTGGATATCTGGCCGACTCTTAATACCCGTCGACGTCACCACCGTGGTGGGAAACTTGCTCGACAACGCCGTCGACGCCGCCCGGTTGGGGGGCAACCATATCAAAGAGGTGGAAATCGAACTGTTGCAAGAAGGTTCGACGCTGCATGTCATAGTGGCTGACAGCGGCGACGGCGTCGCACCCGACTTCGTCGAGGATCTATTCACCGAGGGCAGGACGACAAAGCCGGACTCCGGGATACCCGGCGGCCGGGGTATCGGGCTCGCGTTGTCACGCCAGATCAGCCGCGCCCTAGGCGGCGATCTCTGGCTGGCGAGTCCAGGCGATCCCGATCGGGAGCTTCGGCTGACTGGCGCGGAGTTCATCGGCTGGCTGCCAGGCGTGATGGAAGAGCTGCCGGCTTTGGTGGAAGAGGATGCGCCATGAGTGATGTAGACCTGACGGTGCTGGTGGTCGATGACGACTTCCGCGTCGCCAATATGCACGCCGAGGTCGTCAACACGTTTCCGGGCTTCACTGTGACAGCCACCGCGAACACCCTCGAGGCCGCGCGGAAGGCCGATGCTGTCGACCTTGCCCTGGTCGACGTCTACCTGCCGGACGGGTCCGGCATCGACTTCGTCCGTGAACTACAGGGCGACAGCTTGGTGCTGACGGCGGCAACCGAGGCGGTAACGATCCGCGCTGCCATGGCCGCCGGGGCGCTCAGCTACCTGGTCAAGCCGTTCGCGACCACCGAGCTCGCCGCCCGCCTCGCCGGCTACGCTCGCTACCGCAAAATCCTGGCCCGCGCCAATCTCAGCGCCGGCGACGTGGATGCGGCACTGGATGCGCTGCGCCCCAGAATCGCCGCCCCCGCGCCCCCGACAATCGCGGCATCCTCCACCAAACAGCTTGTGTTGGCGGCCTTGCGAACATCGGAGCAGCCGATGTCGGCGGCGGAGGTCTCCGCTGCGATCGGGATATCAAGGGCAACCGCCCAACGGTATCTGGCATCGTTGGCCACCACCCGTGACGTCACCGTCGGGCTGCGTTACGGCACGACCGGACGACCCGAGCAAGAATTCGCGGCGACCGACAAAAGGCCGACCCGTCCCTCGCGCTAATCGGCACCGGCTCGCCTCGTGCCGGCGACCGACAAGCGACGTGCTCGCTTACCGTGCTGACTGAGTGCCCGCCGCTGACGAGCCGCGGAACGGCGAATGTTGTTGGGAACCAACCGATGAGAGAAGTCGCCGTCAATGCCCTCGGCCACCGCCTGCACTGGGGCTTCGGCGGCGCTCGGCGCCACTTCGGTGTCGGTGGCGTCAGTGGTGTAAACGGCTCGGGTGACGTGAGTTTTCTTGGAGGGCCACCAGTTCGCCCGACCGATCAGCGCCGCCAGGGCCGGCACCGTGACTGTGCGAACCACGAAGGTGTCGATCAACAAGCCCATGCCGATGATGAACCCGGTCTGCACCATGTTCGAGAGGCTGCCGAACAACAACCCGAACATGGAGGCGGCGAAGATGATGCCGGCCGAGGTGATGACACCACCCGTCGAACGGACTGCACGAATGATGCCGGAGCGGATACCCAAGCGTGACTCTTCACGAATTCTCGTGATCAACAGCAGGTTGTAGTCCGCCCCGACGGCGACCAGCACGATGAATGCGGTCGCGGGCACAGTCCAATAGATCGGCTGTCCGAGCACGAACTGGAAGAAGATGACTCCTACGCCCACCGCCGACATAAACGAGATCACCACGGAGGCAATGAGGTACAGCGGAGCCACGATCGCCCGGAGCAGGAGGATGAGGATGAAGAAGACGACGAGAAGTGTCATGATGACGATCAGCCGAATGTCGTCGTAGGAGTAGCTGCGCATCGCGCTGTACATCGCAGTGGTACCGACAATCGATATCGACGCATCCGAAAGCGAGGTGTTCGGCTGCGCGCTCCGCGCCGTGTCGAGAATCGATGCCACCTGATCCATCGCGGCTGCGCTGAACGGGTCGAATTTCGTCTCCACGACGTAGCGCACCGAATGCCCGTCGGGCGAGAAGAACATCTTCGCGGCGTTCTTGAAGTCGTCTGACGTGAGCACCTGGGGCGGGATGTACATGCCCGCCATGGAGGGTTGCGTGGCGTCACGCTTCATCGACAACAGCAGCTGGGCCGCCTGGTTCATGCCCAGGCCCATCTGCTTGACCTGGTCGACAAGTGTCCGTACGCCGTCGGCCAGCCGCCGGCTGCCGTCGGCCAGCTGGTCGGCAGCCGCCTGCATTTGCGCAATCTTTTGCGACATGCCGGCGGCGTTGCCACCTGCGGCCCGCAGACTGTTAGATGCCGTTGCCAATTGCGTGGTCAGACCCTGTACTGCCGCTTGCAGGCCTGGTAGCGCACCGTTGTTCCGTCCCTGGACGAGCTGTTCGAGCTGGGCACGCGCGGCGCCGCATGCCTGGTCGACGTTGCATAGCGGAATGTTGTTCAGCACATTGAGCATCGAGGCCCCTGCGCCGGCGGCACCGTTGGCGAGTGTCGAAGCGGACCCGTTCGCTAGCCCGCGCACGTTGTCCAGGAGGTTGGCCGCCCCGCCGAGCTGCTGCTGCACCTGGTTCAGCGTTGCGGTGAACTGAATCATAGGCCCGGCGGCGCCACGGATTTGGTCGCGAACCTGGGCGAGCGCTGCCGCCAATTGGTCAGCGCCATTGGTCAGCGCGTCGAGGTCGCCGGTTCTGTCGCTGATCTGTGTCGAGGCGTCTCCGAGCTTGGAGCCGACCTCTCCGGCTTGAAAGCTGAGCTTGGTCTGATCGAGCGGCTGGCCGGTAGGCCGCGTGATGCCGCGCACCGCAACGATATTAGGCAGCTGAGATACCCGTTGCGCCATCTGGTCCAGGTCGGCGAGGCCCCGTGACGTCCGCAGGTCCTGCGGCGAGCGGACGTAGATGTATTGCGGCAGTAGCGTGCTCGTCGAGAAGTGGCTTGCCATCGTCGAAAAGCCGACGTTACCTGGCGCCGATTGCGGCAACTGCAGACGGTCGTTGTAGGTGGGCTCGAGGAAGACAGCGCAGCCGGCCAGCGCGATCAACACCGACAGACTAACCAGCAGATGCGCTTTGGGCCGGCGAACCAGCTGAACGGCAGACCGCTGCCACAGGCGGCCGGTGAGCGCCGGTCGTGGCCTCACCCATCCGCGTCGACCGGCGAGCACCAGTATGGCGGGCAGCAGCGTGACAGCGGCAAGAAACGCGATCACGATCGAAACCGCAAGCGCCGGGCCGATACTCGTGAATGCGGGCATGCGGGTGAAGACCATGCCGAGAAAGGTGACGGCAACGGTCGCTGCCGACGCGGCGATGACCTCGCCGATGGAGCCCAGTGCTTTTTGTACAGCCAGGTCGGAGTCCATGCCGGACCGGATGTACTCGTGGTAGCGGCTGATCAAGAAGACGGCATAGTCGGTGCCGGCACCGACTATCATCGCCGTCATCAACACGATCGTCAGTGCGGACATCCCGAGTCCGAGTTGGGCCAGCCCGGACACCACGCCCTGGGCCGACGCGACCGAAATTCCGATGGTGATCAACAGCACCAACACGGTCACGGGTCGCCGGTAGACCACCAGCAGGATGATCAGCACGAACAATGCGGTGACCATCTCGATCATGTGCATATCGCGGGCGGCGACGATCGACAGGTCGCCGGCCATGGCAGCCTGTCCCGTCACCTCCGCGGTCAGCGAGGAGCCCGCGGTGGAGCGTTTGGCGATTTCTGTGATCCGTTGGTAGGCCTGCGAGGACTCAGGGGAGCCGATAGGTGCCCGCAGGGCCACCGCCAAATAAAACGCCTTGTTGTCTGCGCTGACCATCAATGGACGCAGTGCGGGTGTGGTAGCGATGTCCTGCACGCCCGCCACATCGTTGGTCTTGCTGCGTAACGTATCGGCGAGCTTGCGGTAGGCGTCCTCATCAGCAGGTTGCAGACCCTGATTGTCGGTGAGTACGACAAGCAGGACATTCTGGGCGGATTCACCGAAATCCTTGGCCATCTGCTCGGCCGCCGCCATGGCTTTGGGCGGCAGCGGCTGTAGTGGATGGCTTTCGGCCACCTTCGTCAGTGGGGGGAAGGCCACGGCCAGCACGGCGACCACTGCGATCCAGGCGGCGATGATGAGCCAGGGCGCACGCACGACGAAGCGACCCAACACCGAAAACGCACCGATGCGCCTCGAGGTCTGGGGAGCGGCAGAGTTTTTGGACATGGTGAGACCCTTCATTGGTGTGTCAGGCGTGGGTAGCCAGGGGCGGCAGCAAAGACGTGCTCCCCCGCTCCTCGGCGAAGTGCGCGACTCACGGACGCATAGCGCGTTAGTTGGTCGAGGTCGAATTTACGGCGCCGCATCCACCCGTGTCGCGCTTGTAAGCGATAGTCGGAATTAGCGCCGATTTCGCGGTTTTGCGCATTGTGCTACCCGTGCGTCTACTGATGTTTATCGGGCCCCAGTCACTGGCTGAGGGCATGGCCAGCCGATCGTGGCGGTGAGCGCGAAGTCACTCAGAACGCTCGAAATATGCTGCTGCAATTCGCGATTCGAGTTGGGACGGTCCAGCTGATACGTAACGATCGAGACGAAGACCTGTCCGTGCACTCTTCCCGAGAGCAACCCCAGCAGCCCGCCGGTGTGGTGTATCGTCGCCACAGGCGCCCCCGTCCCGGTCGCCCCCAGGAAGAAAGAGTTTCCGGCGAAGTAGTCGGCGTCTGTGCCGTCTGGCCGGTTGACGGCCGGGTTGATCGCGCCGAGGTTGGATGATCCGCTGGTCGTCGCGCCGCCGAGGGCCACGCTGACCATTCGCCTGACCAGCCGCTGCGGCAGCAGAGGAGCGAGGGGCAGCATTGCCAACCGTCCGTCGGGGGCCTCCTGATTGCGGATCAGCGCTTGCTTGATCGCGGCCCGGATCTCGCGCAGGTCCGTCGCCGCGGGTTCGGGGTCGACTGTGATGTCGACACTTGTCATGGCGTTGGCGCGCGTGTCGCCGGCGGTGCGCTGGTTAACGGGTATCTCCAAGGTGGCCAAGCCGTCCCCAGTGACCCGTCCCACTCGCTGGGCGAGACGGGCCGCCAATCCCGCGAGTAGCGCGTTGCTGGTCCCCCCGAGTGAGTGGGCGCGGGCGTCCCAGTCGTCGGCGTCGACGAAGATCACCGCGTTATTCAGAGCGACGCGCTGGTGAGCTTCGACGAACGGCGAGCGCGGCGCGCTGGGTAGCTGGATGCCCGCTCCGTCAGCACCGCGGTTACGCCTCGCGAATCGTGCCACGGCGACGGCGGCGCGGCCCATAGCGGGGATGTCGCGCGCGGTTTGGCGGGCATCCTCGCGCAGTGCTTGCCAGCGTCGGCGTGACCCGGCAACAGGCCATTTGATGGGGTCGTGGCGGCCGGAAGCCGCGTCCGTCAACGCCTCGCACAGCCCGCCGCCGTCGATGAGGGAATGTGAGATAACGAAGCTCAGCCCCGCGCCGCCGTCGGTGAACGGCAGCACCGCAAGGTGCCATCCGGGTCCGTGCTCGGAATCCAGGGGGGTGTTGGCCTGCTCGCTGAGCCAGGCATCGAATTCTTCACGCGGCCGGGGCGTCGCGACGATCTCCAGGTCGGACTGACCGCTGGGCGAGACCCAACGATGGCGTCCGAATGGCAAGGCTGAGCGTTCGATGCGGCGGGACAACCGCCCCTGCTGAAGATGGTGATGGAACCGGCGCAGTCCGTCGATGTCGATTGCGCGGTTATACACCCAGACACACTGAATCACGTTGGTGGCTCCGGTCGCTCGCTCGGCGAGAAATGCGCTCTGGTCGATCAGATCGAGTACGTTGTTCATTTTCCTAAGGTCCTTTCCTTATTGTTTGGCTACGCTGTCAGGACGTGCGGCTCGGACGAATTCGCCGGGCATGGCCAGCCGATCGTGGCGGTGAGTGAGAAGTCGCTCAGAGCGCTCGAAAGGTCTTTACGCAGGGTGTCATTCGAGTTCTGGCGGTCCGGCTGATATGCGAGGACCGAAATGAAGACCTGTCGGTCCGATCTTCCGGAGAGCAAGGCCATTATTCCGCCGGTGCGGTGCATGATCGCCTTGGTCACACCCAAGTTGGAACCCTTTATCGCGAAGTGGTCGGCGTCGGTTCCGTCCAGCCGGTAGGCGGCCGGGTTGACCACGCCGAAGTTGGATGAGACGACGCTGGTCGCACTGCTGCTGGCCAGGCTGACCATTCGCTTGAGCAGCCACCGCGGCAACAGAGGAACGAGGGGTAGCAGCGCCAACCGTTCATCGGGCACCTCCTGAGAGCGGATCAGGGCTCGCTTTGTTGCGGCCCGCATCTCGCGCAGGTCGGTCGCCGCGGGTGCAGGATCGACCGTGATGTCGACATTGGTGACCGCGTTGGCGCGGGTATCGCCGGCGGTGCGTAGGTTGACGGGCATACCCAAGGTGACTGAGCCGTCTGCGGTGACCCGGCCCACTCGCTGGGCGAGGCGGGCCGCCAATCCCTCAAGAAGGGTGTTGCTGGTCCCTCCCAGGGAATGTGCGCGGGCGTCCCACTCATCGGCATCGACGAAGATCGTTGCCGCTGGGAGGGTGATGCGTTCATCCGCTCTGGCGAGCGGCGCAGGTGGCCTGGCGTTTAGCGGCGCGGTTGATCCCGCGCGGCCGCGGTCACGTCGGGCCAATCGTGCTGCGGCGACCAAGGCTCCGCCGATACCGGGGAGGTCGCGCGCGGTTTGGCGGGCGTCCTCGCGGAGCGCTCGCCAGCGCCGGCGCGAGCCGGCAGCGGGCCAGCTGATCGGGTCGTGGCGGCCGGCAGCCGCGTCCGTCAACGCCTCGCACAGCCCGACGGCGTCGGTGAGGCAATGCGAGATGACCAAGCTCACTCCCGCGCCGCCGTCGGTGAACGGGAACACCGCGAGGTGCCATTCGGGTCCGTGCTCGGCATCGAGGGGGGTGTTGGCCTGCTCGTTGAGCCAGGCGTCGAATTCTTCGCGCGGCCTAGGCGCCGCGATCTCGAGGTCGGACTGACCGCTGGGCGAGACCCAGCGATGGCGGCCGAACGGCAAGCGCGAGCGTTCGATGCGGCGGGCTAACCGTCCCCGCTGAAGTTGCTGATGGAACTGGCGCAGACCGTCGATGTCGATCGCGCGGTTGTACACCCACACGCACTGCAGCACCATGGTGACTCCGGTTGCTTGCTCGCCGAGAAAGAAGGTCTGGTCGACCAGATCGAGTACGTTGCTCATTTCTAAGGTCCTTTCTTGTCGCTTGCCTGCGCCTACCTACTGCGCCGCCGCCATTGGCTCATTGCATGGCCAGCCCGTCGTGGCGGTGAGCGAGAACTCCCGCAGAACGCTCGAAACGTGCTGTTGCAGGTCGTCGTTCGAGTTGCGGCAGTGCGGCTGATAGGCGACGACCGAGACGAAGATCTGTCGGTCCACCCTTCCCGTGTGCAAAGACAACACCCCGCCGAGCTGGTGCACCGTCGCCTTGGTCATGCCCGGGTAAAGAAACCGCACGGCGACGTAGTCGGCGTCTGTGCCGTCCGGCTGGTTGACGGCCGGGGGGGCCGTGCCGAGGTTGGATGGGACGGCGATGTTGGTCGCGCCGCCGGTGGCCATGGCGACCATTCGTCTGGCGAGCCGCCGAGGCAGCAGGGGAACCAGGGGCAGCAGTGTCTGCCGTTCGTCGGGCACCTCCCGGTGTCGGATCAGCGCTTGCTTTGTTGCGGCCCGGATCTGGCGCAGGTCGGTCGTCACGGGTGCAGCGTCGACCGTGATGTCGAGCATCGTGATCGCGTTGGCGCGGGTATCGTCCGCAGTGCGCTCGTTGACGGGTACCGCCAAGGTGACCGAGCCGTCTGCGGCGACTCGTCCCAGTCGCTGGGCGAGGCGGGCCGCCAATCCGGCGAACAGGGCGTTGCTGGTCCCTCCGAGTGCGTGTGCGCGGGCGTCCCACTCCTCGGCGTCGAGAAAGATCGTTGCGGTTGGGAACGTGATGATTTCGTCGGCTCCGGTGCTCGGCGCAGGTGGCTTTGAAACGGGCGAAACGGCTGACACGGCGCTGCCGCGGTTAGCCCGGGCGAATCGTGCTGCGGCGACGACGGCTCGGCGGATAGCGGGGATGTCGCGCACGGTTTGGCGGGCATCCTCGCGCAGTGCTCGCCACCGCGGGCGTGACCCGGCAGCAGGCCAGCTGAGTGGGTGATCGTAGCCGCAAGCCGCTTCCACCACCGCCAAGGCCCCTCCGCCGCCGTCCGTGATGCAATGTGTGAGGACTAGGCTCACCCCCGCGCCGCCGTCGGTGAAGGGGAGCACCGCGAGGTGCCATCCGGGTCCGTGCTCGGCATCGAGGGGGATGTTGGCCTGCTCGCTGAGCCAGCTGTCGAATTCTTCGCGCGGCCTGGGCGCCGCGATCTCGAGGTCCGACTGATTGCTGGGCGTGACCCAGCGATCGCGCCCGAACGGCAAGGGCGAGCGTTCGATTCGGCGGGATAACCGCCCCCGCTGAAGGTGGTGATGGAACCGGCGCAGTCCGTCGATGTCGACCGCGCGGTTATATACCCAGACAGACTGCCCGACTCCGGCCGCCCCCTCGATACGAAAGAAGGTCTGGTCGATCAGGTCAAGTACGTTGCTCATTTTTCTAAGGTCCTTTCCGTTAATTGCCTGCGTCGCAAGGTCGTCGGGACGCCCGCAGAGGTCTATCGGGCCCCGCTCACTGGCTCAGGGGATGGCCAGCAGCCGATCGTGGCGGTCAGCGAGAATTCGCTCACAACGCTTGAAAGGTGCTGTCGCAGATCATCATTCGAGTTGGGGTGGTCCGGCTGATACGCAACAACCGAGACGAAGACCCGTCCCTGCGCCCGTCCCGAGAGCAAAGACAGCAGCCCGCCGAGCTGGTGCATCATCGCCGTAGTCCTACCCAGGCTGAGAGACTTCATGGCGAAGTGGTCGGCGTCTGTGCCGTCTGGCCGGTTGACGGCCGGGTTGACCACACCGACGTTGGATACGCCCACGCTGGTCGCACTGTTGGTGGCCACGCCGACCCAGGGCCGGCCGAGCCGCTGAGGCACCAGGGGAACGAGCGGCAGTAGCGTCCACTGTTCGTCGGGCTGCTCCTGAGACCGGATCAACGTTTGTTTTGTTGCGGCCCGGATCTCGCGCAGGTCCGTCGTCGCGGTCGCAGGGTCGACCGTGATGTCGACAGTCGTGATGGCGTTGGCGCGGGTGTCGCCGGCGGTGCGTAGGTTGACGGGCATTCCCAAGGTGACCAAGCCGTGTGGGGTGACCCGTCCAACTCGTTGCGCGAGGCGGGCGGCCAATGCCTCGAGAAGGGTGTTGGCGGTCCCTCCGAGCGAGTGTGCGCGGGCGTCCCACTCGTCGGCGTCGACGAAGATCGTTGCCGTTGGGGGCGTGATGCGCTCGTCGGCTCCGGCGCTCGGCGCAGGTGTGGGGGTGGCGGATCCCGCACGGCCCAGGTTATGCCGGACAAATCGTGCTGCGGCGACGGTGGCGCGGCCGATGCCGGGGATGTCGCGCACGGTTTGGCGGGCGTCCTCGCGCAGTGCCCGCCACCGCGGGCGTGATCCGGCAGCGGGCCAGTTGATTGCGTTGTCGCAGCCGGCAGTTGCGTCCGCCACCGCCTCGCACAACCCGACGGCATCGGTAAGGCAATGCGAGGCGACCAAGCTCACCCCCGCGCCGCCGTCGGTGAACGGCAGCACAGCGAGGTGCCATCCGGGTCCGTGCTCGGCATCGATGGGGGTGTCGGCCTGGTTGCCCAGCCAGGCATCGAATTCTTCACGCGGCCTGGGACTCTCGACGATCTCGAGGTCGGAGTTACCGCTGGGCGAGACCCAGCGATGGCGTCCGAACGGCAATGGTGAGAGTTCGATACGGCGGCGCAAACGCCCCTGCTGAAGATGGCGATGGAACCGGCGCAGTCCGTCGATGTCGATCGCGCGGTTGTACACCCAGACACACTGAATCACATTGGTGACTCCGGCTGCCCGCTCGATGCGAAAGAAGGTGTGGTCGACCAGATCGAGTACGTTGCTCATTTGCTGGGTCCTTTCGAAGTCCGTTGTTCTCACAGGCGGATGACAGGTATGCCGTGCCCCGAATTCGCATGGTCTTCAACGGCATTCACCCAGTCCACGGTGTGCTGGACGACGCGCGCAAACGCCCCGTTCAATGCCGCGATGTAGCGGTGCACTGACGCACGCGCGACCGGGTTGTCCGGAAACGAGATCGTGACGGTGGTTTTGTCGGCCTGCCGGTTGATCCAGATGTTGATCCCGCCGAGCGACAGGCTGTCGCCGTAGGTACCGAAATTCGTCTCTTCAAATAGTGCGGCGAGGGGGATCTTGCGGAGATCGAGAAACGACACCATCAATTCCGAACGTGCGCGCAGTTCGATCCCTAATTGATCCGGAGTCGTCAACTGCAGGACCCGTTCAAACGGCACGCCGGCAATGTGCTTGGCGGCATCGAACGAATTCTGTGCTGCGCGGGCCACTTCGGGAAACGAGCCGCTGCCGATCGGCACGGTGACCGGAACCAGGCTGGCGAACCAACCCACGGTCAGCGTGTCGGTGCCCGGCGTCCGCGTGTCGTACGGGGCGAATCCGTAATAGGTGTCGGTGCCCGTCAAGTCACGCTCGGCCAGCGCCGCGCAGGCCAGAACACCGCCGCTGAAGCGTGCACCGGCCTCGCGGCAGGCGGTGTCGAAAGACTCCGTCTGGGTGGCGTCCATCAACTCGACCGTCACAAAGTCGCCCCGGGTGCCGGCCTCCGTGTCACCGAGCGGCAGCGGAAACCTGGGCCAGTGGCCACGGGTGCCCCGCACGAACTTGATCCAGTCCTTGATCTCCGGCGACGACAGGGTCAGGCTCGCCACCCTTTCGTGCTGCCGCGCAGCGTAGCCGCGATAGCTCGCAATCTGCGCAATCTGTGGAATCGGAGCGGGCTGTTGATGGGGGGCCCGCCGCAGAGCGTCGTACGCCAGGTGGATATCGAAAAAGATCACGCCGGCGGACATGCCGTCGATGTAGAGATGGTCGACACTGGCGTAGAAGGTGAAGTATCCAGTGTGCTGGACGATGCCGAATGTAAAGCCACCCCACTGCAGTGTCTCCGGCGTGGTCGCCAACGCGTGCTTGCGGATTTGTTCGGCAGCCATTTGTCCGAACTTCACCGGAACGAAATCGATGGCTTCGGGGTTATCGATCGTGCGGCGGACAATGACGTCGTTCTCGAATTCGAACCAATCGTGGTAGCTGTCGTGACGACGGACATGAGCACTGATTGCTGCCGTCATTGCCGGAATGTCGCACACGCCGGCAATCTCCCACGCCACGACCATCAGGCGGGGTAGCTGCTTGCCCGTCGCCTTGCCGTCGTACG
>Ga0210389_10001125_pt1 | contig 22163 bp, 20 predicted proteins | sample IncBWH28OmetaG_FD_160127 | JGI IMG/M metagenome (GOLD analysis project Ga0210389, IMG submission 160127) | Forest soil microbial communities from Barre Woods Harvard Forest LTER site, Petersham, Massachusetts, United States - Inc-BW-H-28-O ...
ATGGCGGTAAGGGTGCCAGATGCGTGCCGGCGAGCATCCACTTCACTCGCGCCTGCGCGTGCTATATCCTCAAGGGCACGTCGAAGTCGGGCCGACCCAGGTGCCCGGCGAAGGGCGCCGTGGGGCGCCGCATCCGTATTTGCGCCGCGTCGAAGTTAGGGCTTTGGACGCGGCTCTGTCTCGAAGTCCACAGCCTGCAATGGCCGAGTCCACCTCAGTGGCCCTCGCGGCCGCGACCATTCCGAGCTCCGCCGCGATAAAGCGCGCGGAGAAGTTCGTGCGCGAGCGTTTCGTGCACGAGGGCGAGGATCCGCAACTCGCGCTCGCCCCGGGGACGCCGCGCCGGCGTGCGCTGGAGGAGGCGCTGGCTGAGCTCGATGCTGACCCCAAGGCCAAGAGCCCGTCGACGGCGTGGCGGCGCGAGTTCTCGCTGCTGCTCGGCCTCGAGCGGCTGCTGTCCGATGACGAGCCGAAGCTGGTGGACGGCACGGTGCTCTCGGCGCACCAGGTGGACGCGCTGTCGGGCACGCTCACGGCGCTGCTGGCCGAGGCGCAGCGCAGCGCCCCGAACGGCGAGGGCCGTGGTGCGGCGGTGGCCTCCCCGGAGCTGCTCGCCTCGGCGGACATCCTTGGTCCGGACGGCACGACGACCGCCAACGGCACGGACCCGGTGGCCAACGGTCGCACCGAGCACGACGCGGACACGGGCGATGAGGATGAGGACGACGAGGAAGACGACGAGGACGAGGACGAGGACGACGAGGATCTCGGCCCGGTCCAGCGCGCGGCGCCCGACGAGGACGACGATGAGGATGAGGACGACGAGGAAGACGACGAGCTCGACGAGGACGACGAGGAGGACGAGCCGGAGGAGGAGCTCGAGCTCCAGGGCGAGTCAGACGAGGAGCCGCGCGACTGGGTCGACGAGGACGACGAGGAGGAGTCGCTGGCCGACCAGCCGGAGGACCCTAACGCGGCCAAGCGCTTCTGGTTCGAGCACGCGACGGGGGCGGGCAAGACGGTGGCGGCGCTGGGCTTCGTGGAGGCATCGCACACCGGCGGGGTGCTGATCCTGACCCACAGGCGTAACCTGGTCGATCAGTTCCTGGGCGAGCTGCGCGACCGCGGCTACTCGACGCGCATCAGCCGGCCGCTGTTGAAGGGCGAGGACTCGACCAAGGGGCCGGTGACGGTCGAGACCTACCAGTGGTTCGTACGCAACGCGGGCAAGATCTCGAGTGCGTACACGATCGTGATCTGCGACGAGGCGCACACGGCGCTGGGCGAGAAGACGAGCGGGGCGATCCGCCAGTGGACGGGGCCGATCTTCATCGGCATGACGGCCACTGGGGCGCTGATCGCGCGCCACGTGACCGACCTGTTCCCGACGCAGACCTCGCGCTTCGACCTGGCCCAGGCGGCCCGGCGTGGTGTGATCGCGCCGCTGCGCTGCGTGCGCATCTCACCGGGCGTGGGCGTGCGGACGATCGCCAAGGTGCCGCTCAGGCGCGGCGAGGTGGATACCGAGTTCGACCAGGACGAGCTGGCGAAACTGCTCGACCAGCAGCCGTTCAACCTGGCGGTGGCGAACCTGTACAAGACGCGCTTCAACGGCGTGCCGGGGGTCGTGTACGCGGCGGGGGTGCGTCACGCGTACAACCTCGCGGAAGCGTTCCGGGCGGAGAACATCAAGGCGGAAGGCGTGTCCGGGGAGACCCCCAAGCGCGAGCTGGTGGAGATCCTGGCGCGCTACGAGCGCGGCGACATCGACGTGCTGATCAACGCCCAGCTGCTGGCCGAGGGCTGGAATAGCCCGCGTGCAACGGTGTGCGTGCACCTGGCGCCGACGGCCTCCAAGCGCATCTACCAGCAGCGTGTGGGCCGTGTGACCCGTCGCCATCCGGGCAAGGAGGCGGGCCTGGTTGTGGACTTCGTGCACCCGGCGACCAAGCACGACGACCCGGTGGTGACGCTCCACTCGCTGCTGGACAGAGATGTTTATAGAGGGGGAGCGATCGTGGTGGGACCCGTGCGCCGTGGGCGCGGGCGACGGATGCGGGTGGAGCGCCGGGTGCTGCCGGTGTGCGCGGAGGAGGAGCGCCGCTTCCAGGTGTTCGAGCGGGAGCTGTGGCGGATCGCGGTGGAGCATCTGGACTACGGCGAGCAGCACCTGTGGGCGGCGTTGGCGGGCGCGCGCGTGGCGCCGAACGGCTGGCGCAGGGCACGGGCGATGCTGCACTTCGACCGCACGGGTGAGCTCAAGGGTCGCTTCCTGATCACGGCGGTCAAGCGCAACAAGAGCGCGCAGCTGCGCCTGCGGGCGCTCGGGGACATCGCGGCGCTGCGCGACCCGGACGCGTTCGACGAGGCGATCGACATCATCGGCGGCTGGCCGCGCGAGGAGCGCAAGGAGGCCACCAAGATCATGCTGCGGGCGCTGGTCGAGCGTCGCATCGGCCGGCGCGACCAGGCCAACGCGTGGATCTGGCGCCTGGCGGAGTACACGCGGGACGTGCACGAGGAGTACGCGGTGCAGCGCTGGCCGGAGACCAAGCGCCTGCTCGGCCTGCTGGTCAACTCGGCCGGTGGCGCGCACGCACGCAACGCCCGCCGTCTTATCCACGCCTCGCGCAAGCAGGACCGGCGCCTGGCGGCGGCGCTGCTGGCGGCGGCGCTGGCGCACACGCCGGAGGCGGAGGAGGCGCTGCGCGGGGCGCGCACGCGCATGGCGCGCAAGCCGCCGGCGCTCGCGCGCGAGCTGTTGCGCAATTTCCCCAAGCGTCGCGCCAGGGGCACCCGGCGCAAGCGCAAGGGGCCCAAGGCCCACGCCAACGGCGCCTCCGGCGTCAACGGCGGCGCGCCGGCGACGGTCAGCGAGGCGGTAGCCGCCGAGGCGTCAGCGGACTCGGTGACGCTGGCCGACGCCCAGTAGGTGAACCTCACCCGCGCCGAGCGCTGTGCGCCCGCCGTCGTCGAGCGCGACGACCAGTCGCCCGGTGCCGTCGATGCCCTCGGCCCGTCCACTCCCGCCGGCCCACGCGATCGTGTGTCCGTGCAGCGCGTCGCGCGCGCGCCATGCCTCGAGCGTGGCGCCGTCCGGCTCGGACAGCCTGCGCTCGAGCGCGGCGAGCAGCGCGGCGAGGGTCGGCTCGACGTCCGCGGGCGCGCGTTCGAGCGACGCGGCGGACATCGCGCCGGAGACGCCGCCGCGCAGCTCCTTGGGTAGGTCGTCGAGGCGCACGGCGACGTTGACGCCGATCCCGAGCACCGCCCAGCCTTCCTGTATGCGCGCCTCGACGAGGATGCCGGCGAGCTTCGCCAGGCGCGCGTTTCTGCCGCTCCCGGGCGGCGCTTCAGGATCGTCGAGCTCGACGACGACGTCGTTGGGCCACTTGATCTTGAAGCGCTCTCCGGCCACGTCGCACACGGCGACGGCGGCGATCAGCGGCAGCAGCGACGGCGGTGAGCGCAGCAGCAGCGACATCAACAGCGCCTGTCCGGCGGGCGCCGACCAGCTGCGACCCTGACGCCCGCGCCCGGCGGTCTGCTCGGAGGCGGTCACGAGCGTTCCGTGCGGGGCGCCGGCGAGCGCGAGCGCGCGTGCCCGTTCGTTGGTGGAGTCGGTGCGCCGCAGGTGCACCCGTGGGTGGCCGATGCGAGCGGCGGCGTCGGTGGCGCCGGCGCCAGGCGGGTGGCCAGCGCTCGGGGCGGCGCCGGCGCCCGGCGGCTCGCTCACGCTTGGCGTACGGTCAGCTCGTCGTCCGCGCCGGCGCCCAGGAGCTGTGCCGCCGAGCCGCGGTTGACGGCGAGCGCGACCATGCGGGTGGCGTCCTCGTAGATCAGCAGTTCGCCGGGGGTGACCTCAGCGAATGTGGCGGCGTAGCGGGCGGTGCGCACTGCGCCGGCGTGGCTGATGGTGAGCGTGTCGCCGGGCATGGCGCCGAGCGCGAGCAGCTGTTCCTCGGTGGCGTCGAGGATCAGGTTGCCGAAGGTGTCGCCGCGCAGCACGTGGACGGTGAGCGCGCCGTTGGCGAGGTGGGCGGTGGGCAGTCCGAAGCGCCGCAGTTGCTCGATCGGCAGCGGGTCGCCGACGGCGCTGAGCGGCTCGCCGGCGGCGAGCGCGGCGGCGACCGGGGCGAAGATGTCGCGTCCGTGGAACGTTCGCGACACCGGCTCCAGGCGCTCGGGCGACTGGCCGATATCGACCGCCTCGGCAACCCCCGAGAGGCGCTCGGCGGCGGGCATCAACAGGCCATTATCGGGGCCGATCAGGACGTGGTCGTGGTCGACCGTGCGCATCGCGACTGCACGTCGGGCATGCCTGCCGACGGCGCTCACGCCGGGGTCGACGATCGCCAGGTGCACGCCGGCGGGCAGGAACGGGAGCGCCGAGCGCAGCACGATCGCGCCCGAGCGCACGTCGTGGCGCGGGATCGAGTGCGTGAGGTCGATCACCCGTGCGTCGGGGCAGCGGCGGGCGATGACGCCGTGGCATACGCCGACGAACTCGTCCAGCAGCCCGTAGTCCGACAGGAACGTGATTACGGGTGGTCGATATGTGTCGTCAGCCATCGTGTTGCCCGCGTGCGGCGTCTGCAAGGAGAGCGTCGATCATGCCATCCACGTCGTGGCGCTCGGCCTCGACGTGGGGCTCCAGGCCGCGCTCGCGGAGCGTGGCGCTGGTGACCGGACCGATCGAGACGATACGCGCGCGCGCGGACAGGCCGTCCGGGCCGGCGGCCTGCAACAAGTGGCGGACGGTCGAGGACGAGGTGAAGGTGACGTAGTCGGCGCTTGCCACCGCGCGCAGCGCGTCCTCGGACAGCGGCTCGGCGACTGTCTCGTACAGCTCGAGCACGTCCACCTGCGCGCCGCGTGCGCGCAGTGCGTCGGGCAGCACGTCGCGCGCCTCGCGCGCCCGGGCGATGAGCGCGCGCTCGACGGGCAGCTCGGCGAGCGCTTCGACGAGCGACTCGGCGACGGCTCGCTCGGGCAGCACGTCGGGGACGATCCCGTGCTCGCCGAGCGCGCGTGCGGTGGTCGAGCCGATCGCGGCGATGCGTGCGCCGGCGAGCGAACGTGCGTCGCGGCCACCCGCCTCCAGACGGTCGAACAGGCCGTTCACGCCATTGGGACTCGTCAGGCAGATGAAATCGTACGGGGTTGGGTCGAGCGCCGTCCCCTCGCTGTCGGTGAGTGCCTGCACTCGGATCACGGGAGCCTCCACGACGCTCGCGCCCAGCTCCCGCAGCCGGTGTGCGAGGCCGCTTGCCTGGGTGCGGGCGCGGGTGACTGCAACGCTCAGCCCGTGGAGCGGGCCCGCGTGCAGCCAGGCGAGCTCGCCGGCCAGCGCGGCGACCGGCCCGACGACTGTGATCGACGGTGCCTTGACGGCCTGCTCGACGGCAATCCGGGCGATTGTCTCGAGTGTGCCGGTGACCGTCCGCTGCGCGGGCAGCGTGCCGGCTTCGACGATCGCCACCGGCTCAGAGCCGGGACGCCCGCCGGCGATCAGCGCGGCCGCGATCTCGGGCAGCCGGCGCACCCCCATGTACAGCACCAGCGTTCCGGGGAACGCCGCCAGCGCGTCCCAGTCGAACGCCTGCTCCTGTCCTTCGTGCTCGCCGTCCTCGCGGGTGTGCCCGGTGACCAGCGCGACCGCGCGTGCGAGCCCGCGGTGGGTGACGGGGATGCCGGCGTAGGCGCTGGCGGCCACGCCGGCGGTCACCCCGGGGACGATCTCGAACGGAATGCCGGCGGCGCGCAGCGCGAGCGCCTCCTCGCCGCCGCGCCCGAACACGAACGGGTCGCCGCCCTTCAGACGCACGACCCTGGCGCCGGCCTGCGCGCGCGCCATCATCAGCGCCTCAGTCTGCTCCTGCGGCACCGACGGTCCGCCGCCCTCCTTGCCGACGAACAGCAGCTCGGCGTCCGCGCGCGCGCCGTCGAGGGCGGCGTGCGGGATCAGGCGGTCGTACAGGATCACGTCGGCGCTCGCGATCAGCTCGAGCGCTCGAGCCGTCAGCAGGCCCGGGTCGCCGGGCCCTGCGCCGACCAGGTAGACGCGCCCGCTCACGCGCCGACCGGCCAGTGCTCGACGTCGAGCTCGGGCATAGGGAAGTCCTTGGGGTTGCCCGTTGCAAGCCGCGCGCGGATGCCGACGGCGGCCGCGGCGATCAGGCAGTCGGCCTGCGACAGCGTGATTCCCCTGTTGGCGAAGTCCCTGCGCCATTCGCCGGCGCGCACTCCCTCGACCCGTCCGAGCGGCGCGAGATGCAGGCCGCCAAGCACCCTCATGGTGATCTCCTTCTCGTGATCGCGTATGCCTCTCATCACCTCCTCGACGTTGACCGCACAGATCCACGGGACCTCTCGGGTCTCATACAAGCCCCGCAGTCGCCCGGCGGCTGCGCGTCCACGCAGGGCGTCCATGAGGACGGTGGTGTCCAACAGAAGTGGCAACTATCGCTGATCCGACCAAACGCGGCGCATACCCGAAGGGCACATGTGGGGACGGCTAACCGACGCGGGCGGGATCGCTGCGACGCTGCGTCCGGACCCAGTCGGCCGGGTCGGTGTCCCAGTCGTGGCCGGTGTCTGAGAGTGCCCCAAGGCCGGCCGCGATGTCCTCCCAGCGTCGCTCGTCGTCGAGTGCGCGACGGAGCGTCTCACTGATGAACGTGCTGCGCTGGCGGCGTCCCACACGCTGGTCGAGCTGCTCGACGAGGTCGTCCTCCAAGCTTATGTGCAAACGCATGGCCACAAGCTAGCACACGCCAGATCGGGCGCTGGAGGAGCCCTCAGTGGGAGGCTGCCATCCCCTCGGCCTGCTCCAGCAGCTCCCCGGCCCCGGCGGCAAGCAGCCGCTCGGCCACGCGCCGCCCGAGCGCTTCGGGCTCGTCCAACCCCCCGAGCAGCTCGTCGCTGACCCAGGCGGAGCCGTCGGGCAGGCCGACCCAGGCGCGCATGTGCAGGCGGCCGTCGCCGGCGTGGGGGCCGCGGCCGGCGACGCGGACGTCCCCGGCGGGTACGGCGTGGGCGCCGAGGGGCGTGTGGCAGCTGGCATTGAGCTCGCGCGCGAGGGCGCGCTCGGCGAGCAGGCAGGAGAAGGTCTCGGCGTTGGTGATCGCGGCGACGGCCTCGCGGACGCGCATGTCGTGTGCGCGTCCCTCAAGCGCGAGCACGCCCTGTCCGGGGGCTGGCACGAAGCGCTCGAGCTCGAGCACGCCGCCGACATCGGACTCGCGGCCGAGCCGTTGCAGCCCGGCGTGAGCGAGCACGATCGCGTCGAGGCGCTCGCCTGGCTTCCCTTCGCCCTCGCCCTCTCCGTTCCCTTCCGCGGAGGATGCCGGGCTCGATGCGGCGAGCCTGCGCAGGCGCGTGTCGACGTTGCCGCGAATGGCGACCACGTCGAGGTCCTCGCGGGCGGCGCGCAGTTGGGCGAGGCGGCGGATGCTGCTGGTGCCGACACAGGCGCCGGGAGGGAGCCGATCGAGGTGGGCGGCGCCGCACAGCACGTCCTCCGCGGCGGCGCGGGCGGGTGCGCCGAGCAGCACGAGCCCGTGGGCGAGCTCTCCGGGTACGTCCTTGGCGGAGTGGACCGCCAGGTCGACGTCGCCGCTGCCGAGCGCGCGCTCGAGCTCGGTCACCCAGCGGGACTTGTCCTCGACGGGCGCGTCGCCGCGGTCGCCCGCGGTGAGTATCGGCATGATCTCGGCGCCGCCCAGCTGCTCGGCGATCAGTCGCGCCTGTGCGAGCGCCAGCTGGCTGCCCCGCGTCCCGATCCGCAGTGGCGGTGACGGTGCGGGGGCGCTCAATCGGTGGGCGCGGATCCGCGTGTGCGCCCGGCTACGCGGCGCCTGGGCAGCTCGTGGACCTCGGCGAGCTCGTTTGGCGGGCGCTCGTCCCGCTCGTCCGCGGGCTGGTCCTGGCCCAGGGCGAACAGCTCGCGTACCAGCTCGAGGCTGGCGTGGCCGCCGGTGCTCATCAGCGTGTGGTCCTCGCCGAGGCCGCGCAGGCGGATGGTGGGCTCGTGCAGGAGGCGGCTCATGACGGAGTGGGCGATGGCGTCGACGCGGGCGAGGTCGCGCGGCGAGGCGGCCTCCCAGCGGCCGGCGTTCTCGGCGAGCACGCGCTCGACGATCGTCTGGCCGTGCGCGCGCAGGGCGCTGATGGTGGGTAGCGCGTCGAGCTGGCCGAGCCAGCGGGCGAAGCGGCGGATCTCCTCCTCGACGATCTCCAGCGCCTTGGGTGTCTCCTCGGCGCGCGTGGAGAGGTTGCGGGCGATCACCGCCTGCAGGTCGTCGATGTCGTACAGGCTGACGCCGTCGAGATCGGCGCACGCGGGCTCGATGTCGCGTGGTACGGCCATGTCGATCAGCAGCAGCGCTCGGCCTTGGCGCTCGGCCATCACCAGCTCGAGCTCCTCGCGCCCGACGATTGGGTGGGGGGAGGCGGTGGAGGACACGACGATGTCCGCTTGGACGAGTTGGTCGGGCAGTTTGTCCAGGCCGATGACCGAGCCGCCGAAGCGCTGGGCGAGGCTGAGGGCGCGGTCGGCGTGGCGGTTGGCGACGAACATCGTGCCGGCGCCCTGCTCGGCGAGCGCGCGCGCGGTCAGCTCGCTGGTCTCGCCGGCGCCGAGGATCACCACGTGGCGGCTCTCGAGGCCGCCGAGCACGCTGAGTGCGAGATCGACGGCGACCGACGGGACGCTCACGCGGCTGGAGCCGATCCCGGTCTCCGAGCGCACGCGCTTGCCGGTGGTGAGCGCGGCGGCGAACAGCCGGTTGGACAGCGGCCCGGTGGCGCCGGCGCGCATGGCGGCTTCGTGGGCGCGGCGGACCTGACCCTGGATCTCGGCCTCGCCGAGGACCATCGACTCGAGGCCGGCGGTCACGCGGTAGAGCTGGCGGGCGGCATCGCAGTTGCGCGGGGAGTAGATCGCCTCGGCGAGCTCCGTCGGGCGGATCTCGGCGCGGCGGGCGAGCAGGCTGAGCACGTCTGACTCGGCCTGGACTAGATCCCCGCTCGCCCCGCCGACGACGAGGTAGATCTCGGTGCGGTTGCAGGTGGAGATGACGACCGCCTCGCGCACCTCGGGAGTGGCGGTCGCCTGGCGGGCGAACTCGCTCGCCTCGGCCTCGTTGAAGGCCAGGCGTTCGCGCAGCGCCACGGCGGCGGTCTTGTGGGAGATGCCGAGCGCCAGCAGCTCACTCATTTCGAGCGGACTCCTGTCGCTGGTCAAGCTCGCTCAGCAGCTCGCCCAGCTCGCTCTCGATGCGGCTGAGGCGGATGGCCATGATCGACACGTACACGAGCACCAGCACGAACAGCACGATGTAGGCGCCGGCGACGTACTTGCCGGCGGTGTGCAATGGCAGCGCGGGGGACACGCCGAGGATCGCGCCAACCATCACGCCGACCTGCCGGCTGCGTGGGCGCCGATGCCGGCGACCGGCTGCAGCGGTGCACCCCCCACGGGGGCACCACCCATGTCGGGTGGCAGGCCAGCCGGAGCGGCGCTGCGTCCACGGGCGGGCGCGTCGTAGGCATCGCCGGCGATTCGCCGGCGCAGCGCGCGAACCTGCGCGCGGGCGTGCTTGGCGGTCAGCTCGTACTTGCACAGGGTGGCGAACAGCAGCGCGATGGCCACCAGCGAGACGAGCAGCGTGAAGGCCATCGAGGCGGGCAGGTTGGAGGTGCTGCCGAACACGCGCGGGTGCAGGTAGGCGGTGGTCTCGTTGACGGCCAGGTAGTTCAGCGGCACGAACGCGCCGGCGGTGATGGCGAACACGGACGCGTAGCGCGACTGGCGCTCGGGGTCCTCGATGGCAAAGCGCAGCGGCTGGTAGGTGGCGTACAGCAGGAAGATGATCAGGAACGACACCAGCTCCGGCTCGCTCCACACCCACCAGTGGCCCCACGATCCCTTCGCCCAGATCGAGCCGGTGATGAGCGTGCCGAGCGCGAAGATCAGGCTCATGTGGATGACCACGTAGGAGCGCATGTCCCAGCGCGGGTCGCGCGTGCGCAGGTGCTGGATGGCGAGCAGGCCGCCGAGCACGAAGCCGCACAGGGCGACGATCGCGAGTGGCACGTGCACGTAGAAGATCTTCTGCAGGAACCCTTGTTCTTCTTCGAGCGGGGCGTAGAAGAAGACCAGGCCGAGCGCTACCGCCATGGCGATCACGGTCGATATAGAGAGCGTTCGCAGTCCCCCGCCATAGCGCGGAGGGCGCGCCTTGGAGCGTGCGCCGTCGGGGGCGCTGCGGTCGGAATTTGTGAGGCCGGCGGCAGGCCGGCTCGAGCGTTCCACGTGTCAGTCCTCCAGGAGGAAGTCGAAGACGGCGTAGGCGATCAGCCCGAACACCAGATCATAGAGCCCAAGGGTAAGCAGCCAGCGTGCGGCCGGCGCCGCCTGATGGGCCTGAACGAGCGCGGGGGCGCTGGCGCGCGAGCCGCCGATCACGATCGGGACGAGCAGCGGCAGGGCCAGCAGCGGCCCGAGCAGGTCGCGCGCGCGGGTCTGCACGGCGAGCGCGGCGACGAGCGTGCCGACGGCGGCGATGCCGACGTCGGCGAGCGCGAGGCTGACGATGAGCCCGGGCAGCGCGGGTCCGAACGGCGCGCCGAGCAGCAGCAGGCCGAAGGCGGGCACGGCGACCAGCTCGAGCACGACCAGGTAGGCGAGCAGCGTGAGCGCCTTGGCGATGAACATGGCGGAGCGGTCGACCGGGGCGAGCAGGAACGCGTCGAAGCCGCCCTGGTCGGCGTCGGCGACGAACAGGCGGTTGACGCCGAGCATGGCGGCGAACAGGAGCGTCACCCACAGCACGCCGGCGGCGAGGTCGCCTTCGACGCTGCCGCGGTTGAGCGCGAAGTGGAACACGACGAACGTGCTAAGCGCGAACAGCGACATGCCGGGCACCGACTCGAGCGTGCGCAGCTCGACCAGCAGCTCCTTGCGCAGCAGCGCGCCGACGGTCCGCCACAGGCCGGTCTGACGCGCCGCGGAGGCGGTGCCGGGAGCGTTCGCCGGCTCCCCTGCGGCCGGCGCTCCCGTGTGGGCTTGCTCGACGCTGCTCACCTGTACAGCTCGACGATCTCCGCGGGGTCGACCTGGTCGGCGGCGCGCAGCAGCGCGGGGCGTCCGGCGCGCAGGCCGAGCACGACGTCGGCCTCGGCGAGGCCCCCGCCGGGGTCGTGGCTGCACACGACCCGCGTCGGGCGGGCGCGCTGGTCGGCGCCGGAGGCCTCGGCAGCGCTGACCCCCGCTGTGCCGCCGCTCGAGCGTCCGCCGCTCGCGGCGCCGACCTCCGCGGCGCTCCCGATCAGCGGCGCGACCAGCTCGACGGCGGCGGGGTCGAGGTTCGCGTAGGGCTCGTCCAGCAGCAGCAGCTCGGGCTGGTGCAGCACGCAGCGGGCGATGGCGGCGCGCTGCACCATGCCGCGCGAGAGCGTGCGCAGCGGCTCGTCGGCGCGCGCGTCCAGGGCGACGGCCGCGAGCAGCAGCTCGACGCGCTCCTCCGAGACGCCGTGCAGGCGGGCGTGGAAGCGGAGGTTCTCGCGGGCGGTCAGCTCGCGGTACAGCAGCGGCTCGTGCGCGAGCACGCCGACGCGCCCGCGCACCGCCCACGATTGCTCGGGCAGCTCGCTGCCGAGTACCCGCACGCGGCCCTCGTGGGGGCGCAGCAGCGTGGCGAGCACGCGCAGGAGCGTGGTCTTGCCGGCGCCGTTGGGGCCGAATACGACCAGCGTCTGGCCCTGCTCGAGCGTCAGCCACACGTCGCTGAGCGCGTCGCGTTCGCCGTAACGCCGGGTCAGCCCCTCGACCTCGAGCGCGGCCATCAGTGGATCGTACCCGCAAGCAGGGCGTGTCCGAAATGGAGCACGGTGGATACCGGTACTCCAAAATGGCCAACTGCCAAGACGTACTTTGGACGTGGACAGTCCCGATGTTGCGTAACTATGCTGTGTAAGTTCAGGTTTTTAGGATGTGACCAGCTTGTGCACTTCGGATAAATCGCATTACGGGGGTATCGGGCCATGGAACCTAGAGATTGGCCACTAGATCCCGCCTTGGCAGCAGCGGCCGCCATACGCGCGATCGAAGACGTTGACGCGAGCAGCGAGGACCAGCGCGATGAGCTGCTGTACGACCTCGTGAGCACGGCGTGGGGCTGCATCTGGGCGCAGGATCAGTGACCGCGGTCGCGTCGAGCTTGGAACGTGTGCGCAACTGTGGGCGCTCGCCATGGGTTCAAGTAGTCGATGGAACCCACCGACTGGCCGATTGACCCGGTCGCTGCTGCGGCGCTCGTGCTGCGGGTGATCGACGACATCGACGCGAGCAGCGAGGAAGCCCTGGACACGCTGCTTGGCGAGCTGCTGTACGCGGCATGGGGGACCATCTTGGCGCAGAACCAGTGACGCGCCGGCGCCACGGGCTCTAGATGTAGAGCCTGAGCTGAACAACGTCCTTGGGTCTTACATCTGGAGGAGCAGCGCGTGTGCGTCCTGGGCGCGGGCGATCAGCTCCCTGACTGCCTGCTCGCCGGCGGCGCCATCTTCGAGCAGGGCGATCGGGTCGGGCTGACCGCCGACGATCCCCTCGAAGAACTCCTTGCGCTGCTGGTAGGTGGGCAGCGTGCCCTTGGCCCAGCCGCGCACCTCGTTGAGCAGCACCGCCAGCCGCGCGTAAGGCTCCCCGAACTGGCTTTCGATCTCGCGCTTCATACGCTTGGCGAGGGCGGGCGAGGCGCCGGCGGTGGAGATGGCGATCGCCAGCGGGCCCATGCGCACGATCGCCGGCAGGATGAAGTTGCAAAGCGGCGGCACGTCGACCACGTTGACGAGCATCGCCCGCCGCTCGGCGTCCTCGTAGACGGCGATGTTGACGTCGGTGTCGTCGGTCGCGGCGATCGCCATGAACACGCCCTCGAGGTCCTCGGGGCCGCCGTAGGGCCGCTGTAGCCACGTGATCGAGCCCTCGCGCGCGTAGTGCTCGAGGGTGACCTCGGCGCTGGGCGCGATCAGCGTCACCTGGGCGTCGCACGCGAGCAGTCCCTCGACCTTCTCGAGGCCGATCTGGCCGCCTCCGACCACCAGGCAACGCCGGCCGGTGAGCTTTAGGCAGGCGATGTAGAAGGGGGTGTCGAGCATCCCCTGTACGCAGCTCTGATCGCAGATCCCTCTGCGCAGCTGGCACACGCACTCCTTGCCTGCGTACGCTTGGGCGGGCATGGAGTAAGGGTAGCCGGCCGCCAACGGCGGCGGGGCGGAACTGGCCACCCACGGTCTGCCCGGCGCCGGGGCGCTGGCAGCCGCCGGGGCGCTGGCAGCGGCGCTCAGGGCTTGGGCAGGCCACGCCCGAAGGCGCGCGCCCCGACGCGCGCGAGCGCGAGCGCGCCCTCGCGCCAGGCACGCTCCCGGTCGGCCTCTCGCGCCGAGCGCAGCTTGGCGACGGTCCGCATGGCCCTGGCGCTGGTGGCGTCATACGGTCCCCACCACAGGCCACGCATGGCCGGAGGGTCCCAGGTGATGAGCTTCTCCTGTGCGCACGCGCGCAGCCCGGCTTGCCCGAGCGTGCGCCCGAGCCCGCCGCCGCCGGATGCGCCCCACGGCCCGCGCGAGACGGTCGGACCGGGCAGGTGGTCGTTGAGCCACACCATGCCGGCGTGCAGCTCGCGGGCGATGCGCAGCGCCTGGTAGCGGTCGGCGGTCCACACCGACGCGCCCAGGCGATGGTCGCTGGCGTTGGCGGCGGCGATCGCCTCGTCGATGCTGTCGACAGGTGTCACGACCAGGACCGGGCCGTCGACCGGTTCGCGCGCCAGGCGCATGTGGTCGGTCACGTCGGTGAGCACGGCGGGCGCGTAGAACGCGCCCGTGCAGCCCTCCGGGGTGAGCGGCCCGCCACAGTGCAGGTGGGCGCCCTCGGCGACGGCCTCGCGCACGAGCGCGCTCACGTGCTCGGCGCGCCGAGCCGAGGCGAGCGGCCCGACCTGCACGCGCGGGTCGGCCGGGTTGCCGACTGTGAGCGCCCGCGCGCCGCTGACGAGGCCGGCGAGGAAGCGCTCGTAGCGCTCGCGCACCACGTACACGCGCTCGATCGAGCCGCGCGCCTGCCCGGCGCCGGCGCAGCCGGCCCACAGCGCGCCCGCGATCGCCCGGGGTAGGTGGGCGTCGGCGAGCACCAGCATCGCGTCCTTGCCGCCGAGCTCGACCGTGACCTCCTTCTCGCGCGAGACGCACGCTCTCGCGACCACGCGCCCGACGGCCGGCGAGCCGGTGAACAGGATCTTGCTGACGGGTGCCTTGGCGAGCGCCACGCCCACGTCCGCGCCGCCGTGCACGACCCGCACGAGCCCCTCGGGCAGGCCCGCGCGCGCGAGTACCCGCGCGATCCGCTCACCCGCCAGGCAGGCGCGCCCGGCGGGCTTGTAGACCACGCCGTTGCCGGCCAACAGCGCGCCGGCGATCTGTCCGAGCGGCTGCGCGAACGGCGCGCTGCCGGCGCCGATCACGCCGACCACGCCGTAGGGCTCGAACGCGATGCTGGCGCGCTTGGCGAGCGTCAGCGAACGGTTGATCCCAACTCGTCGGCCGCTGAGCACGGCGGCGCCGTCGTCGGCCACCCATTTGAGCGCGTCGATCGCCGCGAGCAGCTCGAGCGAGGCGATCTCCGCGCGTGGGCGGCCCTGCTCGCGGGCGAGCTCGCGCTCGAGCTCGTCGAAGTCGTCGATCACCGCCTGGGCCATGCGGCCCATGTAGCGAGCACGATCCTGGACCCGCAGCAGCGCCCACAGCGGCTGTACCTTGGCGACCGCGTCGACCACCTCGTCGATGCGCGCGGGCGGCGTGATCAGCACGCTCCCGAGCCTCGCGCCGGTGGCGGGATCGCGCGCGGTCAGCTCGCCCTCGATCGCAACCGGCTCGGACGTCGCGGGCTGGCTGTCGCTGGCGGGTGCGCTCATCGCACCCGCGATTATCGCGGGTCCAGCCCCCGCTTCCGGCGAATCTCGCGCAGACGCTCGGCTAGCTGTGCCTCGGCCTCGTCCGGCGCGTAGAAGCGCTCGCCGCTGACGCCCTCCGGAAGCAGCTCCTGCGGCGAGACGTGGCCCGGATGCGCGTGGGGGAAGTCGTACTCGGCGCGGTCCTGACCCAGCCGTTCCGGCTGTGTGCCCGGCCGCGGCCCCGAGCGCAGCCAGGCGGGCGCAGGTGCGGCGCCGTGCTCGCGCACGTGCGCGCTGGCGGCCGACAGCGCCCGTCCGGCGGCGTCTGACTTGGGCGCGAGCGCCAGGTAGATGGCGGCCTGGGCGAGCGCGTAGCGCGCCTCGGGCAGGCCGACGTGCTCGACCGCCTGGGCGGCGGCGGTGGCCACCGACAGCGCCGCCGGATCGGCGTTGCCGATGTCCTCGGAGGCGAGGATGACCATGCGGCGGACGATGAAACGGGGGTCCTCGCCACCCTCGAGCATCACCGCCAGGTAGTACAGCGAGGCGTCCGGGTCCGAGCCGCGGGTGGCCTTGATCCAGGCTGAGATGTAGTCGTAGTGGCGGTCGCCGCCTTTGTCGTAAAGGATGGCCCGTCGCTGCAGGGCGTCCTCGACGCGCGCCAGCGTGATCCGAGCGCCGCCTCCGGCGGCCGTGCCCTCGATCCCGGACGATCGGTCGCCCAGCTCGGCGGCGGTCGCGGCGGCCAGCTCCAGCGCGTTGAGCGCCGTGCGCGCGTCGCCTTCGCAGCGGGCGGCGAGGAACTCGAGCGCGTCGTCGTCCACGGTCGTCGCTCCGCCGTGCCCCGTCGCCGGCTGCTTGTCGCTGTGCATTGCTGGCTGCTCGTGGTCGCCGGCCGGTGTGGGCCGCTCGAGCGCCTCGGCCGCGCGGCGCAGCAGCGTGACGACGTCTGCCGGCGCGAGCGCCTGCAGCGCGTACACGCGCAGGCGCGACAGCAGCGCGCCGTTGACCTCGAACGCGGGGTTCTCGGTGGTCGCGCCGATGAGCGTCACGAGGCCTTCCTCGACCGCCGGCAGCAGCGCGTCCTGCTGAGCCTTGTTGAAGCGGTGGATCTCGTCGAGGAACAGCACCGTGCGCCCTGCGCCGAGCTCGCGGCGGTGCTGCGCGCGCTCGATCACCGCACGCACCTCCGCGCGTCCTGCGGCAACCGCGCTCAGCTCCTCGAACGTCGCCCCGGAGCGCCCGGCGAGCATGCGCGCGAGTGTCGTCTTGCCGGAGCCGGGCGGCCCGTAGAGCACCATCGAGTGCGCGTGGCCCTGCTCGATCGCCGTGCGCAGCGCCGAGCCGGGCGCGAGCAGATGCGACTGGCCGACGAAGTCCTCGAGCCGTGTCGGGCGCACACGGCCGGCCAGCGGCTGGGCCGAGTCAACCCCCCGGTCGTCCGCGCCCGTCGCCGTGTTCGACCCGTCGCCGGCGGCAGTTATGTCTGAGGGCTCGTCAAACAGGGAATCCACTGTCGTAACATCCAATGGTAGGAGGAGCAACCCAAAACGCTGATCCGGGGAGGTCGGCCACGCATCTCGTCGAACTGGTGTGTCTATGTCGGCAGCCCTAGCCGTCCGCGGCCTCGTGCCGGTGCCGGCTGGCCCGATAGCCAGCCGCCCAATCCTCGCATTGGCCAGCTGGCCTAGGTGTCCACGGTGAGCGCCAGCGCGGCTGACGTGCTTTCCTCGGGCGCGGGAGCGCTCGACTTCCTGGACGTCGGCGGGGACGTCGAGGCGCGCTCGCCGCTGCAGCTGTTCTGGCGCAGGTTTCGTCAGGATCGCGTGGCGCTCGTGTCACTCGGCTTCATCGTGTTCCTGATCGTGCTGGCGCTCGCCGCGCCGTTGGCCGTGAGCATCCTCGGCCTGCCCGGGCCAAACGTCCAGAACCTGAACCTGACCGACTCGTTCGGCTCGCCGCTGGGGCCGAGCCTAGCACACCCGTTCGGCGTTGACTCGCTCGGCGAGGACGTGATGTCGCGGGTCATCTACGGCACGCGGGTATCGCTCGAGGTGGGCATCATCGGCACCGCGATCTCCACCACGATCGGGGTCGTGATCGGGATGCTCGCGGGCTTCTATCGCGGTCCCGTGGACATGGTGCTCTCGCGTTTCATGGACGTAGTGCTGTCGGTGCCGATCCTGCTGCTCGGCCTTGGCCTCGGTGCCGCCTGTAGCGTGCGCGGCTGCGTGAAAGGCGTGATCTCGCCCGGCCTGGCGACGATCATCTTTATCATCGCGCTGGCCAACTGGCCCTATGTGGCGCGCATCGTCCGCGGCCTGGTGCTGTCGATGCGAGAGCGCGAGTTCATCGAGGCGTCGCGGGCGCTGGGCGCCTCCGACGCGCGCATCATGTTCAGGGAGATCCTCCCCAACCTGACGGCTCCGATCATCGTCTACGCGAGCCTGCTGGTGCCAACCAACATCCTGCTTGAGGCGGCGCTGTCTTACCTTGGCGTTGGCATCCGCCCGCCGACGGCGAGCTGGGGCCAGATGCTCGCTGAGGCGAGCCCGATCTTCAACACGGCGTGGTGGTACATGGTCTTCCCCGGAGCGGCTCTGCTGCTGACGGTGCTGGCCTTCAATCTGCTGGGCGACGGGCTGCAGGACGCCCTGAACCCGAGGAGCGCCCGGTGAGGGCGATCGTTGACACGACACAGGAGGCGTCCCAATGAAGTTCACAAGAACGATGTTGTGCGTAGCTGTAGGGGCGCTTGCACTGGCGCTGGCGGCGTGCGGCTCGTCGGAAAGCGGCTCGAGCTCTGGTTCGAGCTCCAGTGCGGGCGCCAACGGCGCGAGCGCCGTCACCCCCCCGCCTGGCTACCAGAGCTCGGTCGACGAGTCGCTCTCCGGTAAGCGAGGAGGCACACTCGAAGTGCTTCAGGAAGCCGACTTCGAACACCTCGACCCGGGCATCAGCTACTTCGCGCTCGACTACGAGGTCGTGTTCGCGACCCAGCGACCGCTGTACTCGAACAAGCCGAACCAGAATGAAACGGTTCCGGACATGGCTGCGAGCGCGCCCGAAGTCTCGGCCGACGGCAAGACGATCACGGTGCACCTCAAGGAAGGCATTCACTTCAGCCCGCCCGTCAACCGTGAAGTGACCGCCCAGGACGTCGCCTACGCGATCGAGCGCGGCGCCAACGAAAACGTCGCGAACCCGTACCTTCAGAGCTACTTTGCGTCCATCGAAGGCATGCCCCAGGCCAAAGGCGGCCCGGTCAAGGGCATTGAAACACCCAATAAGCACGAGATCGTCTTTCACCTGACCGAACCGAAGGGGACGTTCGTGGCGGAGGCGCTGTGCCTGCCGATTACGGCGGCCGTGCCCAAGGAATACGCCGAAAAATTCGACAAGAACAAACCGTCGAACTACGCCGCCTACGAGGTCGCGACCGGTCCGTACATGCTCAAGAACAACGCCGCAGGCAAGGTGCTCGGCGTCGGCTACGTGCCGGGCAAGTCGGCGACGCTCGTGCGCAACCCGAACTGGAACGCCAAGACCGACTTCCGTCCCGCCTACCTCAACGAAATCAACATCAAGATCGGCGGCACGCAGGCGGTCATCGACCGTCAGGTGCTCGAAGGCTCGGATGTCGTGCAGAACGAGCCCGTCGCGCAGTCGGCGGTCAGGCTCGCGGCCGAACACTACAAAAGCCAGCTCGATCTCTCACCGGGCGGCGGTAACCGCTACATCACGCTCAACAGCAAGTCCGGACCGTTCACGAATATCAACCTGCGCAAGGCGGTGTGGGCGGCGCTCGACCGTGAAGCGCTCGACAAGGTTCGTGGCGGCTCGCTCGTCTCGAACGTGGCGACCCATTTCATCTATCCGACGATCCCTGGATTCACGCAGGCGGGAGGCCTGGCGGGTCCGAAGCTCGACTATGACGAACACCCCGAAGGTAACCTGGCGGTGGCCGAAAAGTACATGAAGCTGGCCGGCTACCCCAGCGGGAAATACACCGGGACGAAGACCGTCCAGGTGGTTGGCGCGAGCAGTTCGCCGGAAAAGGAAGACGCCGAAATCGTCAACCAAACACTGAAAAAGCTGGGCTTCAACACGAAGCTCACCCTGGTCGAAATCGCAACCATGTACGCGAAGTACTGCAACGTTCCCAAAGAAGAGATCGAAGTGTGCCCGACGGTCGGCTGGATCGCCGACTTTGCCGACCCGCAGACGGTGCTGAAGCCGACGTTCGACGGCGAAGGCATCGTTGCCACCGGTAACGTCAACCAGGGCCAGTTCGATGACCCGACGATCAACGCGGCCATGAAAGCGGCCGAAACGGTCAACGGCAAGGAAAACAGGGCGAAGGCCTGGGGCAAAATCGACGACGAACTCGTCGAAAATGCCGCGGCGATCCCTTATGACTGGGAAAAGGCACCAAGGCTAGAGGCCAGCGACGTGCACGGCGTGGCGATGCTGTGGAACGAAGGTGCGTGGGACTACAGCTTTACCTCGTTGAAGTAGCGCAGGGCCGGCGACGATGATCCGCTACATAATCCGACGCCTGCTGTGGGGCGTGTTGTTGCTGGTCATCGTCGCCGCGCTGACGTTCGTGCTGTTCCGTGTGCTGCCTACCGCCAACCCCGCGCTGCTGCGCGCCGGTCGCGACCCCCAGCCGGGGCTGGTGAAAGAGATTGAACGGCTGCTCGGGCTGAACAAGTCGCTGCCGGTGCAGTTCTGGGAATACATGAAGGAAATCTTCCTGCACTTCCAGTTCGGCTACAGCTACTACAGCCAGGAGGGGGTCAGGAGCTTGATTGGCGAACGCGTATCCGCGACGCTGTCGCTGACCGTCGGGGCTGCGGTGCTGTGGATCCTCGGAGGGCTGTCCGTCGGGGTCATATCGGCGTTGCGGCGTCACACGCTGGTGGACCGCTTCGCGATGGGCGGCGCGCTGGTGGCGATCTCGGCCCCGGAATTCTGGCTCGGGTTCGTGTTCCTGCTGCTGTTCGCCTCGGACATCGGCAAATTCAAGATCTTCCCGGGCGCCGGTAGCTACGTTGGACTGACATATGACCCCTGGAAATGGTTCACATCGCTGATCATGCCGTGGGTCGTGCTCGCGTCGGGTGCCTCGGCGATCTTCGCCCGTCTGATGCGTAGCAGCCTGAGCGAGGCGATGGGCGAGGACTACATCCGCACCGCCCGCGCCAAGGGCCTGCCCGAGCGCCGGGTCGTACGCCACGGCGTGCGCGCTGCGATCAACCCGATCATCACGCTGTTCGGCCTGGAAGTTGGCGTGCTGCTTGGTGGCGCGCTGCTAGTCGAATCGGTGTTCAACATCCCCGGGGTCGGCGAGCTCAACTACAAAGCGATCGGGCAGTCGGATTTCCCGGTCACGCAGGGCACGGTGCTGCTCGCGGCGATGTTCATCATCCTGGCGAACATCGTCGTGGACGTCGCCTACGCATACCTTGATCCCCGGGTCAGATACTCGTGAGCGGCGACGGCGAGCCACTGCTGCGCGTGGAGGACCTGCGCGTGGAGTTTCCGGGCGAAGACGGCGTCGTGCACGCCGTCGACGGGATTACCTATCAGGTACACCGCGGTCGTACGCTCGGGATCGTCGGTGAGTCCGGCTCGGGTAAGACGGTCTCCTCGTTGACGACGCTTGGGCTGACGCGCCGCCAGGGGGCGCGCATCTCCGGGCGCATCCTGTTCGACGGCCAGGACCTGGTGACGCTGCCCGAAGAGAAGCTGCGCGCGATCCGCGGCAACGACATCGCGATGATCTTCCAGGACCCGCTGTCCTCGCTGCACCCGCTGTATCGGGTGGGCAAGCAGCTGAGTGAGGCGGTGCGCGCCCACCGCGATGTGTCCAAGACGCAGGCGCGCGCGCGCGCCGTCGAGCTGCTCGGGCTGGTTGGCATCCCCGACCCGACGCGGCGCGTGGACGAGTACCCGCACGAGTTCTCCGGCGGCATGCGCCAGCGCGCGATGATCGCCATGGCGCTCGCCAACGAGCCGAAGCTGCTGATTGCGGATGAGCCTACGACGGCCCTGGACGTGACCGTGCAGGCGCAGATCCTGGCGTTGCTGGAACGCCTGCAAAGCGAGCTGGGAATGGCGATCGTGATCATCACCCACGATCTCGGCGTGGTGGCCGAGATGGCCGACGACATCGCGGTCATGTACGCCGGCAGGATCGTCGAGACGGCCTCGGCGGCGCGCCTGTTCGCGGCACCCCAGCACCCGTACACGTGGGGCCTCTTGAAGTCGATCCCGCGACTTGACGGCCCGCGCGAGGAGGATCTCGTGCCGATCCCGGGGATGCCCCCGAGCCTCATCAGCCGTCCGTCGGGCTGTCACTTCCACCCCCGCTGTCCGTACGCCCAGCCCGACCACGCCCGCATTGACCCGGCGCTCGCGCCGGTGCCGGAGGAGCCGAGCCATTTCGCCGCGTGCCTGCTCGAGGCGGATGTGCGCGCGCGCCTGTGGCGGCAGCTGCAGGCCGGCAGCACGCCAAAGCAGGCGCTCGCCGAGGCCGGCCTGCCGGGAGCGCCCGCATGAGCGCGCCGACATCGTCCCCGCGGGGTGAATTGTTGGTGCGGGTGCGTGGCCTGACCAAGCACTTCCCGATCACGCGTGGGGTCATCTTCCAGCGCAAGATCGGCGCCGTGCAGGCGGTCGACGGCGTCGACCTCGACATCCACGCGGGCGAGACGCTCGGCATCGTCGGGGAGACCGGCTGTGGCAAGAGCACCACCGCGCGCCTGATCATGCGCTTGCTGGACGCCACCGCGGGCGAGATCAGCTTCGACGGACACGACATCACGCGCCTGAAGGGCACCGCGCTGAAGGCCATGCGCCGGGAGATGCAGATCATCTTCCAGGATCCCCAGTCGTCGCTGAACCCGCGCAAGACGATCGGCTCGATCATCGGCGAGCCGTTCTCGATCCACGGCATGCTGCGCGAGAAGGGCGAGCGGGGGCGCGAGGTGCAGCGCCTGATGGAGACGGTCGGGCTGAACCCCGAGCACTACAACCGCTATCCGCACGAGTTCTCAGGTGGCCAGCGCCAGCGCATCGGCGTGGCACGCGCGCTGGCGCTCAACCCCAAGCTGCTGATCGCCGACGAGCCGGTGTCGGCGCTGGACGTCTCGATCCAGGCGCAGGTGCTGAACCTGCTGCGCGACCTGCAGCGCCGCTTCG
>Ga0210389_10001128_pt1 | contig 22079 bp, 8 predicted proteins | sample IncBWH28OmetaG_FD_160127 | JGI IMG/M metagenome (GOLD analysis project Ga0210389, IMG submission 160127) | Forest soil microbial communities from Barre Woods Harvard Forest LTER site, Petersham, Massachusetts, United States - Inc-BW-H-28-O ...
GCAGTAACCGCCCAGGATGGTACCACCACTAAAACCTATACCCTGACGGTAACAAGGGCAGCAAACGGTGTCGACAGCTACAACGCCGGCATCAGCGTAACCATCCCGATAGCTATCGGGACAGCAGAAACGCCAACACTTGCAGACGACGGCATACAGGTACACCAGGGGGTATCACCCAATGGGGACGGGATAAACGATTTTTTACAGATTGACAATATCGGCCAATACCCGGATAACAAACTATCCATCATGAACCGGAACGGGCAATTGATCTATGAGGCGAAGGGTTATGACAACGGTTCAAAAGTATTCGACGGGCACTCAAATAAGAATGGGCAAATGCAACTGCCGGGAACTTATTTTTACCAGCTGGATTATACCGTAAACGGCGTCACCAAGCATAAAACGGGGTTTTTGGTGTTAAAATATTGATGTTAGTGATTAGCGTCTGGAGATTGGTTTTTTACTAATCTCCAGACGCCAATGGCCTGTTTTTCATTGGCCCTGAGTTATGCGAAAGGCGCCGCAAAAGTTTCGTCGAAACGCTGCCCGGCAACCAGATTTTTAGCTTTTAAGTTGTGTTTTTGCTTGTCGTTTTCAAAATTAAAGACAGCCTTGCCCATCATCAGCCCATTGGATGCGCCCCTGCCAACAATAACTTCGTGCTTTAACCTGTTAAGCAAAACTGCCGGCCCTATTGAAAGCTGCCGGTTGTGGCCGCTGATAATCAGATCGATGTGTTCCGACTGTTTGGCGAGTTTTTTATCATCGGGCTGATCGCCGGGTTGTTCGTATCCCAGGTGGGAGAGGCAAATTACGAGATCGCATTTTTCCATTTGCTTTAAATGACTTGCCACAGTATTTGCGCTTTGTATCGCGTCATAATATTTCACGCCATCAACCTTATATCCCACGCTTGTAACGCCCGTTTTAAACCTGCCCGACTTGATAATAATATAAGGCTTCACCCTGTTATTTAGGCATTTATCAAATCCGTAATTGCAGTTTACCAGGCTAAATTGCATATGCTGCGCAAGCGAGGCTAAATGATCCTGACCCAAAGCAAGTTCATCGTCGCCGATAGCCGCCGCGTGATAACCCATTTCGTTCATGATTTGGATCATCATTTTTTGTGCCGAATTGCTTTTCGACAGGTCCAGGAAACCACCGGCATCCAAAAGCAACCCGTGTGTTTCCTGCTTTTTTAACAGCGTTTGGATTTGATTTAGTCCTCCCGTTTCGCCAGACACCGGGTGAATGTTGCCGTGCAGATCATTGGTATGATAAACGGCCACCTCGCGGCCCGAAGAGGATAATGTGTTGATTTTTTTGCTGGCAGACGCAATTGAACCCAATGGTTTACTTAGTGCCGCAAATGCCGTAACAAGCGACAAGTGGCTAATAAATTTCCTGCGGTCGTTGTTCATAAGAGGTTGTTGAGCGCATAAATATATTAATAATCCGGCTTAAATAAACAACTTTATTTTTCATAAAAACTCAAGTGAAGGTATTAACAAAAGAGATATCCCGGATGTGACTTTTAGTTAATTATAATTACCTATTTGACAATTTGTTAACTTCAATTTTACGACTGCGGGTTTTGTTTTACAGAGTATTAATTTTTTCATCAATATTGCTAAGAAAAATAAAAAAAACAATTATTATTGATGTACATTTTCAGGGACAATTCCACCAACTAAAATCATTACTTATGAACGAACCATTTGTAGGCGGGATTTATATAGTCGGCTTCAATTTTGCACCCAATGGCTTCCAAATGTGTAATGGGCAGCTTTTATCGATATCCCAAAATACAGCCTTATTTTCACTTTTAGGCACCACTTACGGGGGTAATGGAACATCGAATTTTCAGTTACCTAACCTGCAGGGCAGGGTACCTATTCACCAGGGACAGGGCGCCGGCCTGTCGCCATACGTTCTCGGTGAGACTCTCGGGGTCGAAAGCGTGACATTGCTCAGCAGCCAAATGCCCAGCCACGCACATTTGGTTAATGCAAACAAGGAGGCCGGTACAACCGCAACTCCAGGCAGTACCACCTATCTTGCAGCGGGCCCGTCAACAGGATCGGGACCGAATAGCTCGGCGCTTAAAACGTATACGATTAATGCAAATGATGCGACGTTACACCCAAACTCCATTGCTGCAACGGGCGGGAATCAGCCCCATGAGAATCGGCAACCCATGTTGGTGGTCAACTACATTATTGCGATGGTGGGCATATTTCCTAGCCGCAATTAAAATTTAACTAAAAGATGGCAGGTCCAATAAAGATCGGTTTTTTAGCGCCCTATTCGGGGGTTTACCCTTATTATGGGCATCATTTGATGGCGGGCATCCTTTTGGGTTTGTATCCGGGCGAAGTAAACCAGGCTGAATTTCAGTTTGTGCCGGCATACACGCAAATGGGCGATCCGAAGAGCACCCTGGACGCCGTTAACAAGCTTGTTTTTTTTGAACAGGTTGACATGATTTCCGGATTGATCAGTTACAAATCGATACCCGATATCATCCCGGTGATAGAGACCTACAATAAACCGGCGTTTTTCTTTGATATGGGCGAGTTTATCCCATATTTTGAACACATCAGCCCCATGATATTTTATTCATCCCAGCAGATATGGCAGTCGCAATTTGCTTTGGGTTGCTGGGCACAGCGGGAATTTGGCGGTACGGGCATGATGGTAATGCCTGTTTATGAGGCGGGTTACCATTTAAGCAGCGCATTTCATAAAGGGGCAGGCGCCGGCGGGGCCAGCCAGATCGGCCTGCATGTACTCCCCCGCGACACCGCGAACATCAGAAATTTGCACCTCGATCAGTTTTTTACCGATATTAAAAATAACCCGCCGAGCTATATACACGCGGTTTTTTGCGGGAAATTTGGCAAGGAATTTTTAATTAATTGGAAAAATTCACCATTCTATAAAAATATCCCATTAACCGTAGTAGAAAACATGGTTTACGACGACGTTTTTGAGGAGGTCGCCGAAACAGATATAGAACTGTATTCAGCCGCGACGTGGAGCCGGACTGCTGAAAATAAGCGAAACAAAGAATTTGTAAAAAGGTACGAAACCAGTGGCGGCCAAATGGCAAATATTTATGGTTTGCTTGGTTACGAAGCAGGCCTGGCCTTACGGGAAGTTAAACCTTACATGCTGAAACGGGACTGGAAGACGGTTGTATCGTTGTTGCAAAAGGAATCAGTGACCGGGCCGAGGGGCGAACGCAACTTTTATCCTTTGTCGGGCCTTTCACTGCCTGTTATTGATATTATCCGGGTAAAGACATCATCAAAAAACATATACAAAACTGTGATCAGCCAGGGTAATGGCTTGAAATTCGATTCGCCCGATTTCAGGGAGATCCACGAAGAGAGTATAAGCGGCTGGCAAAATCCATATTTATGCATTTAAATCTGCACCTATGAAAAAATTTACAACAAACGGGTATCGCTTATTATTGATAATAATCATTTTCCTGAGTGCCGCACGCGCCGCGCAAGCACAATACATAGGCGCCAATTTTGAGACGGGCGGCCTATATACCGCTTTAGCAAAGGATGCGGCCAACAACTTGTACATAACCAGGGTTAAGCCCGAAACATCAGGCGCAACCTACGAAGTGGAGAAATATACCAACGGCAAAGGCACTCCGGCTGTTATATACAGCGGTCTTACGCACGAAGCCGAGGACTTCCCCTGGGGGCTTGCTGTTACCAGCACCGGAAATGTTTTCATTTCCACCGGTTTTAGCGCTTCCACCGGAGCAATTATCGAACTCGTCAATTCAGGGGGGACCTATACACCGTCAACCTACCAAACCGGCAGGTATTTTACGGCCCTCGCGGTGGATGCAGCCGATAATTTGTACGACACCGAATATGATGCGAACAACCTCACCTATGCGGTAGTTAAATACCCGGCAAATAGCGCCCCCGGTACCGCCGGAACCAATTTATATGATAATTTGAGTTCCCACGCCGGGTACACCTATCCTACGGGACTTGTTGTAGCTTCAAACGGGGACATTTATGTTTCCGATGCTTTCAGCAACGATCCCACTATTACCGATGGCGGGCATGTTTATAAGCTAACCGCGGCATCCTCGTATGCCGTTTCGACAATATCAAGCGGAAACTATTCAACTGCCCTGGCGCTCGATGGGAGCGGCGATCTTTACAGCAGCGAAAACAGGGGTTCAGGCTATAATTTAATCAGGTACGCTGATGCCACCGGTCCGGGTGTGGCCATTTTCAATCCTTTACATACAAATGGCATTTATTATCCCTGGGGAATCGCCGTATACGGCTTCAATAACATATACCTGGCGGATGGAGATGATGGAACAAACGGTGGAGCGATAATACAGCTATCAGCGGCGCCCCCCACTGTCACAACCAATTCTGCTACTTTAATCACCTCAACCACCGCCACACTTAACGGGCAGGTAAATGATAATGACCGCAATACCACGGTGAAATTTATTTACGGCACTTCGCCAACACTTGCCGGGGCAACTTCTGCACCGGCCACAACAGGGGGCACCATTGCCGCCGGTACGGGCAACACCGCCGTCGCGTTGAATGTTACGGGGCTTACCGGGTCAACAACCTATTACTATGAAGTATCGGCAAACAGCGCGGGCGGTACGGTAAAAGGCGCCATCCTCAACTTTCTTACCGCGCCATCTATCAGTTACAGTACCCCCGAAAGTTATGATGCGGGAGTGGCAATTTCGCCGCTTTCACCGGTAAGCAGCACGGTGCCTATGCCGGCATATGGCGGCCCGGTTGTTATAGGGTCTGGTTTTAAAACCCCATTCGGCGTGGCTGCCGATGTATCGGGTAATGTTTACGTGGCTGACTACGGCAACGGACTAATTAAGGAAATACCGGCGGGGGGAGGGCCGCCTGTTACATTGCTTTCGGGCTTTACAACCGGAATAGGCGTGGCAGTTGATGCGGCAGGTAACATATACGTGGCTGATGCAAGCAACACAACCATAAATAAATATCTTGCGGGAACTACCACACCCGTTGCTATCGCTACCGGCTTCAGTAGCCCCTATGGCATTGCGGTTGATGGTAAAGGCAATGTTTATGTAGCTGACTACGGAAATAGCGCGGTTTATGAAATACCGGTCGGCGGTGGGACACAGGTAGCCATTGGCTCTGGTTTGGTCAACCCTACCGGCGTGGCCGTAGATGGCGCCGGTAATGTTTATGTGGCCGACTACGGTAGCGGGTTGGTAAAGGAAATCCTGAGTAACGGGGGATCTACGATAACTCTTGGATCGGGATTTACGCAGCCCGTTGGCGTAACGACAGATCCGGCGGGGAACGTATTTGTAGCAGATTATGGCGCCAGTGCGGTTTACGAATTACCGGCTGGCCTTTCAACGCCCATTGCTGTAGGTTCAGGCTATACAAATCCTACCGGCGTTGCTGTTGACGGTTTCGGGAAATTAGCTGTAGCAAACTACCTGAGCGCTGTTGAGGCCAATGACGTTGAACAACTTACGCCAGTTGGCGGCTACTATTTAAGTATGCCGTTGCCTGCCGGTCTGGTTTTTAATGAAACTACCGGCGTTATTACAGGAACACCTGCAACGATTGCTGCTGCCGCCAACTATACTGTAACGGCTTATAACACCAGCGGGGGCACTTCGACGGTGGTAAACATAAAAGTTATTGCAAATGCAAAACTTTCATCGCTGAAACTGAGCAACGGCACGCTGAGCCCGGCATTTGCAAGCGGCACTACCAGCTATACGGCCAATGTAGCCAACTCCGCTTCAACCATAACGGTAACCCCAACCACCTCAGACCCGGCCGCTACAGTAACAGTTAACGGCACCGCGGTAACATCAGGCACGGCATCCGGGGCCATTACGCTGGCAGAAGGCGCGCCGACGATAATTACGACCGTAGTGACCGCACAGGACGGCAGCACGACCAAAACGTATACGGTAACGATAACCCGGGCGCCCTCAAGCAATGCCAACTTGTCTAAACTGGGGCCAAACATCGGCGGGATAACCCCAACCTTTTCAAGCGGCACCACCAGCTATACCATTAGCACGGGCAATGCAAGTGCCTCTATTACGCTGACCCCGGTTAGCAGCGATGCCAATGCAACCATAAAAGTAAACGGCACGGCCGTAACATCGGGTACAACGACCGCGCCGATCGCGCTGGCCGAAGGCGGCCAAACAGTGATCAGCACAGTGGTAACGGCGCAGGATGGCACAACCATGCAAACCTACACGCTAACGGTAACCAGGGCGCCATCAGGCAATGCCACCCTTTCAAATCTGCAGCTAAACAATGGCACGCTAACCCCGGCATTCGCCACCGGGACGGTCAACTATTCCGCCAGTGTAGCAAATTCGGTTTCAACCATCACGATCACCCCAACAATTACCGATGCTAACGCGACGATAAAAGTAAACGGCACGACCGTTGCATCAGGCACGGCATCCGGGGCTATCGCGCTGGCCGAAGGCGCTCAAACGGTGATCAATACGGTAGTAACCGCCCAGGACGGCACAACCACCAAAACATATAAGGTAACCGTTACCCGGGCGCCCTCAAGCAATGCCACGCTATCCAAACTGGGGCCGGGGATCGGCGGCTTAACACCGGCCTTTTCAAGCGGCACCACCAGTTATACCATAAGTACGGGCAATGCCAACGCCTCGATGACATTAACGCCAGTCAGCAGCGATGCCAATGCAACGATACAGGTGAACGGCACAACGGTGGCATCGGGAGCGACGACCGCTCCGATAGCACTAAACGAAGGCGGTCAGACGGTGATCAGCACGGTGGTAACGGCCCAGGATGGCACCACCACTAAAACGTATACCCTAACGGTAACCAGGGCGCCGTCGACTAATGCTACCCTATCCAATCTGATGCCAAACAATGGCACGCTAAGCCCGGCATTCGCAAGCGGTACCACCAGTTATACCGCCAGCGAGATAAATTACATTTCATCCGTAACACTAACCCCCACAACCACTGATCCGAATGCGACGGTAAAGGTGAACGGCGCCGTGGTAAGTTCGGGTACGGCATCAGCGCCAATACCATTGGCCGAAGGCGCTCAAACAGTGATCACCACGGTAGTAACCGCTCAGAACGGCACTACCGTCAAAACCTATACCTTAACGGTAACCCGCGCCCCCTCAACCAATGCCAGCCTTTCCAAGCTGGGGCCAAGTATCGCCGGGTTAACGCCGGCCTTTTCATCGGGTACCACCAGCTATACCATAAGTACAGGCAATGCCACCACATCGATGAAATTAACGCCTGTCAGCATTGATGCCAATGCCACCATAAAGGTGAACGGCACAACGGTGGCATCGGGAACGGCGACTTCACCGATAGCACTGGCCGTAGGGGCCAACACCATCAACACGGTAGTAACCGCGCAGGACGGTACCACCACCCAAACCTATACGCTGACGGTAACAAGGGCATCAGGCGGGGACGACAGTTATCTCCCGATAGCTATCGGGACCGGTATCAGCGTTACACAACCAACCGAACGCCCGACGCTCGACGATGATATTATTGTTGTACACCAGGGCATATCACCTAACGGGGATGGGGTTAACGATTTTCTTGTTATTGATGGCATACAAGCCTATCCGGATAACAAACTATCCATCATGAACCGTAACGGACAGCTGGTATACGAAACGCAGGGTTACGACAACAGTTCAAAGGTGTTTGACGGGCATTCAAACAAGAACGGGCAAATGCAATTGCCGGGGACTTATTTTTACCAGTTGGACTATACCGCAAGCGGCATTACCAAACATAAAACAGGGTTTATAATTCTGAAGTATTGAGGTTAGTGACTGGAGATTAGTGATTAGAGATTAGTTGTGTGTAGCTAATCTCTAATCACTAATCTCCAGTCTCTTCTATATAAGCTTAAGTTATCCGCCAAATTGGCGGACGCAAACAAGGCGTAAAGAACACGGAGAAAAAAGATTGACAAACTATTAAAGCTTTGTGGCCTCAGTGTCTTCTCCGTATCTCCGTGTTAAAACTTTTAAAGAGTTAGTTAGATAGAAGCACAGCACAACCCGCCTTCCTTTTAATTTATTCGAAAAAAGAAATACGATAGCGCAAATTATTCTTTTTAAATATAAATTATTTATATTTTTAACGCACAAATAATCAGTCGTTTTGTGCCCAGGTATCAGGACGGCGATTAGGGGCCCCGAGAACGCAGCCACCCCAGATATTACTCCGTTCTCCGGTTTTTTTGACAGTTCATATTTTCGTCATCGGCAGACAAATCGCTTTTTTATAAACCGCCAGGTATCCTAATTATTACCTGGCAGATTGGCGCAAGTTTACTGGCGATTGAAGAATGCTATGAACATAGCCGCTAACAGCTTATCCGATCATAAAATCTTTTAATTCGACAAATGAGTTACCGGAAAAAATACAAAGTAGTTGGTATTTTTTCCGGTAGATTTAAAATATATTTTAGTGGCTTCACTAACTTCGCAAACCTTTGCTAATCACGCAATCATTATGGAAAATCCGTTCGTTCAAATTAAGCTCAGGCACATCAAAAACAGGCTCCTGGCTACAGTAAAAGCATACGGCATGGTTTCCGCCATATTGATTTTAGGTGTACGATCAGGTTATGCGCAGGCGCCCACCCTTAGCTACGCCAGCCCGCAAACCTATACGGAAGGTACGGCGATTACACCGCTAAAGCCAACCAGCAACGGCGTAGCGGTTGTAAAGTATAGCAGCCCGGCTGTATTCGGCAACGAGCTCAATGGGCCGGGTGGTGTTGCAATAGATGCTGCAGGAAATGTGTATGTGGCTGACGCTGGCAATAATGCCATAAAAATGATCCCTGCGGGAGGCGGAACGACGGTTAATTTAGGCTCTGGTTTCAATCATCCGATGGGAGTAGCTCTTGATGCCGCAGGCAACGTTTATGTTGCTGACAGCGGTAATAATGCGATAAAGAAAATCCCTGCAGGCGGAGGAACACCGATTTCTCTGGGCTCTGGCTTTAATGAACCATTTGGCGTGGCAGTTGATGCGGCAGGTAATGTTTATGTTGCCGACACCTATAATAATGCGATAAAAAAGATACCGGCAGGGGCCGGGGCTCCTGTTACATTAGCTTCAGGATTCAATAACCCATGGGATGTAATAGTTGATGCTAAAGGTAATTTATATATATCGGATAACGGAAATAACGCGGTAAAAGAGCTTCCGGCAGCCGGTGGCCCGCCGGTTATTTTAGTTTCTATAATTATTGAACCCCGAAGTATAGCGTTAGACGCTGCGGGTAACCTGTATGTCACTGCCGGTGTTCTAAGCTCCAGCGTGGTAACCGAAATACTTGCGGGCGGAGGAGGCCAGCTCACTATAGGCTCAGGCTTTAACGATTCAGGCGGCCTGGCTGTCGACGCTTCAGGAAATGTGTACGTGGGGGATACGGATAATAACGCCGTAAAGGAAGTTTTTGCGGGCAATGGTAGTATCGTTACTTTGTTTGCGGGGTTCCACGCTGCGCGGGGTTTGGCCGTAGATGTTTCGGGGAATGTGTATGTGGCCGATTCTGGCAATAATCAGATTAAGAAGATCCCGTTTGGCGGCGGCGACCCGGTTGTCTTGGGCTCAGGTTTCAGCGGGCCGTTTGGCGTAGCTGTCGATGCAGCAGGGAATGTGTATGTGGCCGATTCTGGCGATAATGCGATTAAGAAGATCCGTGTTGGCGGCGGCCCGCCGGTTATTTTGGGCTCCGGGTTCAATAGGCCACAGGGTGTGGCCATTGATGCAGCAGGTAATGTGTATGTGGCCGACACCTATAATAGTGCGATTAAGAAGATCCCTGTTGGCGGCGGCCCGCCGGTTACTTTAGGATCAGGTTTCCCTTATCCGGCGGGCATAGCTGTCGATGCAGCAGGAAATGTGTATGTAGCCGGGGGTGATAATACGATTAAGATGATCCCGGCGGCCGGTGGCTCCCCAATTGCTTTAGGCTCGGGTTATAATATGCCAGGGGGTGTAGCTGTTGATGCCGCAGGTAATGTTTATATTGCCGACACCTATGAGGGTGCGTTGAAGAAAATCCCGGCCGGTGGCAGCGCCGCCATTACTTTGTATTCCTCGGATTACTGGTCTGCAATTGGAATAGCAGTTAATGCACAAGGCGATATTTATACCGCCGAGGGCAATGGTCTTGACGAATTTAAACCTAAAGGCGGGTATCATGTCGGTCCTTTTTTACCGGCAGGCTTACTTTTTAATGAAAATACCGGTATTATCAGCGGAACGCCAACTATAGGTAGCCCTGCAACAAATTACACAGTTACCGCCTACAACAGCACCGGCAGCAGGGCAGCTAATATTAACATAAAAGTACTGCCATCAAATAATGCCAGTCTTTCCTCTTTGCAAATAAATACCGGAACGCTGTCGCCAGTATTTACAAGCGGAACAAGCAGTTATACGGTAAGTGTGCCTACCGATACCAGCTCGATTACGGTAACGCCGGTTACCGCTAACGCAAATGCAAAAGTTAAGGTGAACGGGGTAGCAGCATCCGGAACGGCGTCTGCCAGCATTCCGTTAGCATACGGAGCAAACGTTATCAGTACGGTCGTAACCGCGGAGGATGGAACAACTACCCAAACCTATAAGTTAACGGTAACAAGGGCGGCTTTAACTGCTTTAAATAATGCACATTTGTCGGCGCTCAGCCTCACCACTGGCACATTATCGCCGGCGTTTGCAACGGGAACGGCTAACTACAGAGCATCCGTAAGCAACGCTACAAGTTCAATAAAACTAACGCCGGTAACGAGCGTGGCGCAGGCAACTGTTACGGTTAATGGCGCAACTGTCATATCTGGGAATAAATCACAAAGCATTCCGCTATCGGTAGGGGCCAATACGATAAATACTGAAGTAACCTCGCAGGATGGAACAACCACCAGGGTGTATACCGTAATTGTAACCAGGCTTTCATCAGATGATAATCTGACAAACCTGACAGCTACAGCAGGCGGCGACATGCAGCCGGCGTTTAATGCCAACACGACCGTTTATACGGTTAAATTGCCCTATTCGGAAATAGCAACACGTATTTATTTTACTCTTAGCGACTCAAATGCAACGGCAACATTAAACGGAAAGCCAGTGGCGTCCGGAACGTCGTCACCGGTTATGGCTTTAAATGTTGGCCCTAATGTATTTAATGTTATTGTTACCGCTCAGGACGGTATAGCCACTAAAACGTATAAGGTAACAGTAACGAGAGACTCTTCAACCAATGCCAAGCTTTCATATTTAGGAGCGAGCCATTGTGTTTTATCCCCGGCTTTCGATGGTGTTTCAACCGCTTATACGGCGTCCGTCAGTAATTCGGTGCCAGGAGTTGTAATAATGCCAAAAACCCGTGACACTACTGCCACATTAAAGGTTAACGGCATTACGGTTGCATCCGGGAGTCGATCACCCGTAATTCCCTTAACTGTGGGGCCAAATACAGTTACTACCGTTGTTACTGCCCAGGACGGCGTAACAACGGAAACCTATACCCTGACTATTACCAGGGCGCCTTCAGCCAATGCAGGCCTTGCCAACCTGAAGGCAAGCCATTGTGTGTTATCTCCTGTCTTTGCAGCCTCAACCACCGCCTACACGGCTTTGGTAAGCAATGCGTTACATAGCGTTGTGGTAACGCCGAAAATACAGAACGCCACGGCAACCGTGACAGTGAATGGTACTGCGGTGATATCCGAAACGGAATCATCCCCCATCATGCTGGATGTTGGCCCCAATACCATCACCACGGTAGTAACCGCACAGGATAAAGCGACCACCAAAACCTATACCCTAACGGTAACCCGGGCGGCATCGTCAAATGCGAACCTGGCCAATCTAAAAGCTACCGGCTGCGTGTTGTCGCCCGCTTTCGCTGCGGCAACAACCTCGTACACCGCATCGGTTGCGCATTCGCTGGGATCGGTTAAGGTTACACCAATTGTCAGCAATGCCGATGCTGCGGTAACGGTAAATGGCGCAACAGTAGCATCCGGAACACAATCGGCGAGTATCCCCTTAAGCGTGGGGCCGAATACCATTACAACGGTGGTAACGGCGCAGGACGGCAGCACTACCAAAACCTACACCCTAACCATAACCAGGGCGGCCGGCGGATTGAACTCCGTTTATGACGCTATCAGTGTAACCAACCCGGCAGACAGGCCGCAGCTCAAGGGCGGAGATATCAATGTACACCAGGGCGTATCTCCGAACGGGGACGGCATAAATGATTTTCTGATCATCGAAAACATCACCAGCTACCCGGACAATAAGCTACAGATCATGAACCGGAACGGGCAATTGATCTTTGCAACCAGGGGATATGACAACAGCTCGAAAGTGTTCGATGGCCACTCAAATAAAAACGGGCAAATGCAATTGCCTGGAACTTATTTTTACCAGCTGGATTATACTGTGAGCGGTATTACCAAACATAAAACTGGTTTTATTGTGCTTAAGTATTGATGATATTGACAGTGTGTTGCATTTAGCCCTGCGGTTTTGGTTTTAGACAGGATGCTATGACGATTGATCGTTAACAACTCACGCGGCCTTAAATTCCTTTTCCTCAACAAATAAGCACGCAGTTCAGCAAAACAATATCACAAAAAACACAAAGTAGTTGGTATTTTTTGTGATAGATTTAAGGTGTATTTTGGCGGCTGCTCTAACTTTTCAAAACCCTCCGCTATTCACGCAATCATTATGGAAAATTCATTCGTTCAAATTAAGCTCAGGCACGTCAAAAACAGGCTGCTGGCTGCAGTAAAAACGTGCATAATCGTTTCCGCAGTATTGATTTCAGGCGTACGATCAGGTTATGCGCAGGCGCCCACCCTTAGTTACAGCAGCCCGCAAACCTATGCGGAAGGTACGGCGATTACACCGCTAACGCCAACCAGCAGCGGGGTGGCGGCTGTCGCGTATAGCAGCCCGATTATATTCGGCTATGGGATCAGTTGGACTTACGGCGTTGCCGTAGATGGCGAAGACAATGTATACGTGGTTGACGTCAACGACAATACGATAAAAATGTTCCCCGCGGGCGGGGGTAAAACGGTCAATTTTGCTTCGGGATTTAAAAGCCCTGCAGGCATGGCTGCTGACGCCACAGGGAATGTTTACGTAGCTGATATGGGCGATAATACGATCAGGGAAATCCCTGCAGGCGGCGGAAAAAAGACTTCTCTGGGCTTTGGTTTTAATATGCCGCATGGCGTGGCTGTTGGTGTTACCGGCAATGTATATGTTGCCGACTATGGCAATAATGCAATAAAAATGATTCCCGCGGGGGGTGGAACCCCGGTTACATTGGGTTCGGGGTTCAATAAGCCCTACGGTGTAGCCGTTAGTGCTGCCGGCAATGTATATGTTGCCGATTATGGCAACAATGCAATAAAAATGATCCCGGCGGGAGGCGGAACCCCGGTTAAGTTGGGCACTGGTTTTAATCATCCGGGTGGAGTAGCTGTAGACAGGTCGGGTAATGTATATGTTGCCGATACGTACAATAATGCGGTAAAAGAGATCCCGGCAGGAGGAGGCGCTCCTGTTACCTTAGGTTCGGGTTTCTATCAGCCCCTGGGTGTAGCCTTTGATAACGCGGGAAATCTATACGTGTCCGATTCCGGCGGTAATGGGATTACCAAGCTTTTTGTTGGCGATAAATCGGCAGGGGGCTTTTCGCCTCCGCCCATTAATCGGCGCGTGGCCGTTGATGCTGCCGGGAATGTATATGTTACCGACAACTATGCAAGTGCGGTTAAGAAGTTTCCGGCCGGCGGCGGCGCCCCGGTTTTAATAGGGTCGGGCCTCCTTTATCCATCCGGGGTAGCCGTAGATGCGGCGGGTAATGTTTATGTTGCCGATGCCGGCCATCATGCGGTTAAGAAGATTCCGGTTGGCGGCGGCGCCACGGTCACTTTAGACTCCGGTAATATGCAGCCACGGGGCATAGTCACTGATGCCGCAGGGAACGTGTATATTGCCGACGCCAATGAAAGTGCGGTCAGGAAGATCCCGGTTGGCGGGGGTACACCCGTTACTTTGGGTAATTTCCCAATTCTGCAGTGCATCGCGGCGGACGCGGCAGGTAATGTTTATGTGGTGTATCAGGCCCATGCCGCTTCTTTTGCGACGATTAAGATTATCCCGGCAGCCGGTGGCGCCCCAACTAACTTAGGTTCGTTTAACGATCGTCCGTCGGGTATCGCGGTTGATGCCGGGGGTAACATTTATGTCGCCGATGGTAATTTGACCAAAATCCAGCCGGGCCACGGCTCCGTTACTTTATATTCTACGAATTCCGCTCTTTTAACTGGTTTAGCGGTCGACGCAAAAAACAATATCTATACCGTTGAAGATAAAATTAATGTTATCGATGAATTTAAACCCCAGGGCGGTTATTATGTTAATCCCCCTTTGCCGGCAGGCTTAAGCTTTGACGAAAATACAGGCATTATAAGCGGAAAGCCAACCATAGGCAGCCCGGCAGCAAATTACACGGTTACCGCGTTTAATAGTAAGGGCAGTACGGCGGCTAACGTTAACATAAAAGTGCTGCCGTCAAATGATGCCAGGCTTTTGACTTTACAGTTAAGCACCGGGACATTGTCGCCATTTTTTACAAGCGGAACAAGCAGTTATACGGCAAGTGTGCCTACGGATACCAGCTCCATTACGGTAACGCCGGTTACAGTTAACCCAAATGCAAAAATTAAGGTGAACCTGGAAGCAGTCGCATCAGGAACGGCGTCAGCCGGCATCCCTTTAGCTTACGGGCCAAACGTTATCAGTATCGGGGTAACGTCAGAGGATGGAACGGCTACCCGGACCTATACGGTAACGGTAACCAGGGCGGCTTTAACTGCTTCAAATAATGCACATTTGTCGGCGCTCAGCCTCACCAGCGGCAAATTGTCGCCGGCGTTTGCGACAGAAACAACTAATTATACGGCATCTGTAAGTAACGCCACAACTTCAATAAAGCTGACCCCTGTAACAAGCGTGGCGCAGGCGACGGTTACGGTTAATAACCAAAAGGTAACATCGGGGAGTAAATCTCAGAGCATTTCGTTGTCGGTAGGAGTCAACAGAATTAATGTAGAAATAACGGCACAGGATGGAACGACTACCCGGCTGTATACCGTAATGGTAACCAGGCTTTCATCTGATGATAACCTTTTGAACCTAAAATTCACGGCAGGCGATCTGTACCCGGCGTTTAATGTCAACACGACCGATTATTTCGTTGCAACCAATTATGCAGAAATATCAACAAGTGTTTTTCTTGTCCTTAGCAACCCAAATGCAACAGCAACGGTAAACGGAAAGCCATTGATGTCCGCAACGGAATCACCGGAGATGCCTTTAAATATTGGGAATAATATATTTACGGTTATTGTTACCGCGCAGGACGGTATAACCGCTAAAACGTACACGGTAACAATAACAAGGGTCGCTTCATCCAATGCCGGTCTTTCCTACCTGGGAGTGAGTCATTGCGTTTTATCCCCGGCTTTTACATCCGCGGGGTACAACTACAGCGCCTCGGTAGGCGATTCGATACATGGCGTTGTGATAAGGCCGAAAACCAGCGACACTACCGCCACAGTAACCGTGAACGGTACTGCGGTAGCGTCGGGGAGCCCATCAACGACCATTCCGTTAGCCGTGGGACCAAATACGATTACGATCGTTGTTACCGCGGGGGATGGCGTAACGGCACAAACCTATACGCTGACGGTAACCAGGGCGCCTTCGGCAAATGCCAACCTGTTCAAACTGGGGCCAAGTACCGGCGCGGTAACCCCGGCTTTTTCAAGCAGCACCACCAGCTATACCTTAAACGTAAACAATGCCACGGCATCGATGACATTAACGCCCGTCAGCGCTGATACTAATGCCACCATAAAGGTGAACGGAGCTTCAGTGCCCTCGGGCACATCGTCCGGGCCAATTGCATTGGCCCCTGGCCCCAATACCATCAACACGGTAGTAACCGCGCAGGACGGCAGCACGACTAAAACTTATACCCTGACGGTAACAAGGGCGTCAGGCGGCGCCGACAGCTATGTCCCGATAGCTATCGGGACCGGTATCAGCGTAACAAAACCAACAGAACGCCCGACTATCGACGACGATGTTATTGTGGTACACCAGGGCGTATCACCCAACGGCGATGGGGTTAATGATTTTCTTGTTATTGACGGCATACAAGCCTATCCGGATAACAAACTGATGATCATGAACCGTAACGGGCAACTGGTGTACGAAGCGCAGGGTTACGACAACAGTTCAAAAGTGTTTGATGGTCACTCAAATAAAAACGGGCAGATGCAATTGCCGGGAACTTATTTTTATCAATTGGATTATACCGCGAGTGGCATCAGCAAACATAAAACCGGGTTTATTGTGCTGAAGTATTGATGATCCTGCTGTTCGTCGAAAGTCCATTTTGTTGGCGATAACCAATAAACTAACTATTAAAGCATAATGTTATGTCAGTAAAATTACGTCCCTTCTTTTTATTATTACCGATGCTTTCAGCTTTGAGCAGCTTTGCCCAGGCGCCGGTTATTAGTTATACAAGCCCGCATACCTTCACCGTAGGAAAAAAAATAACACCACTTAGCCCCTCAAATACTGGCGGCGCCATACCGGCGATAAGTACGGTAACAGTGGCGTCTGTTGGTTCGCCAGATGGCGTGGCTGTTGATGCCGCAGGTAATTTATATGTGGGTACTGACTTTGTAGCCCAGCGATTTTCCAGCGGATCGATAGTGAAGATAAGCACGGCCGGGTTGGTTACAACAATCGACACGGGATTTTTATCACCCAAAGGCGTGGCCGTTGACGCTTCGGGAAATATTTTTGTCGCAGACTATCAAAACACTATAAAAAAGATCCATGAAAACACAGGTAAAATAGGCACTTTCGAGTCGTCATTTAACCGTGCAACCAGCATTGGTCTTGATTCGGCAGGAAATATTTATGTAGCCGACGAGGCAAATGTAAAAAAGATAGCCCCCACCGGAGGCCAACCCACTATTATACCAAGCGCGGCGTTGCCATCGGGCCTGGCCTCTGACGGTTCAGGCAATCTGTATGTATCAAGTTTAGAGGAAAGGACATTAGCGGAGATTACGCCGGCACCCTTAGACATCCGTGTTTTAGCGGGTACGCCGGGCGGGTCTTCACACGTAGCTGTAGATGCAAACGGCAACGTTTATTTTCTTACCTCGCAGGCAAACGTTGCAAGGGTTGGCCCTGGCGGCATTTTAACCATGATAGGTACCGGCATCAGTTCGCCCGCAGGTATCGCTATCGATGCCGCCGGAAATATTTACGTTACAGATGTTGCAAGCCAGTCGGTGAAAAAAATAAAATCCGGCGCCTATTCGTATACCATCAGCCCGGCCCTGCCATCAGACCTCAACTTTGATTCGGCCACCGGAATTATTTCAGGTACACCAACCTATGCCCGCGCGGCGGTAAACTATACTATTACCGGTTCAAATGCTTCCGGCAGCAGTTCGGCTGTAGTTAGTATAAAGGTGGTTAATGCAATTCCGCCACCTCATATCAGTTACGCCGGCCCGCAGGTTTATAACACAAATACAGCCATTTCGCCGCTTGGGCCGGCAAATAGTGGCGGCGCGGTTGCAACCGGTACAACCCAGCTAACGGTTGCCAATCTTGACGGCCAGGTAAATGATCTGGCGGTTGATGTCTCGGGGAATATTTACGTTACAAAAGTTAATGAAAAAACTGTTATTAAAATACCTGCCGATGGCAGCCCAAGTGTTGTTTTTGCTTCAGGATTTGCTGCCCGTGGCGTTGCTTTAGATGCAGCCGGCAACGTTTACCTGGCCGATCAAAGTAACAACTGTATAAAAAAAATACCGGCGGCCGGCGGCACACCGGTTATAATAGCGTCAGGCTTCAATCCTTCTCCAATTGGAGTAGCTTTGGATGCCGCCAATAATATTTACGTTATACAAACGGATAACGCCGATGTAACAGAGCTGCCTGCAGCCGCGGGCCCGCCGGTTTATTTGGGCAATAGCGCCCTTAATTTCCCGCAATACCTGGCAGTTGACAATGTCGGCAACATCTATGTAACTAATAGCGGCACCGGAACTTTGAAAATAGCCGCAGGCAGCACCGGCGCAATCAATTTACCAGGAGGAGGGGGCGGGTCTGGCGTGGCCGCTGATAATGCTGGCGGCGTCTATTTAACAGCGGATTTTAATGCCGTTGATAGTATTTCTTCCGAAGGAGGTAATCCGAAACAAATTGGTTCGGGCTTTAATACTCCGGCAGCTTTGGCGATAAATGCGTTCGGCAATCTTTTTGTTGCCGATAGCTATAACTACGTTGTAAAAGAGGAAATTTTCGGCGGGTATAAAATATGGCCCGCTTTGCCGGCTGGCTTAATTTTTAATAACAGTACCGGGGTTATAAGCGGCACACCGACCGTATACTCGCCGTCAACGGTTTATACCATCGCCGCTTCCAATGTGGCGGGTGGTAGCCTGGCAACGTTAAACATTCAAACAATAGGACACAGTGACAACCTGCTTAACCTAATCATAAGCCATGGCACGTTAACGCCGGCCTTTGCGCCTGGTATCACCAGCTATACTGCAAGTGTAAGCAACAACACAACATCCATTACCGTAAAGGCAGCAGCCCCGAACGATGGTTCAACCATAAAGATAAACGGGACTACAGTCCCCTCACGAACACCGTCAGCAAGCATCCCATTATCGGTGGGGCCAAATACGATCAATGCGGTAATAATCGCCCCGGATGGAACCCCAAAAACCTATACGATAGTTATAACCAGGGCGCCATCGGCCAATGCCAACCTTAGTAACCTTAAAATAAACCATGGTGCATTAACCCCGGCATTTGCAACAGATGCAACTACCTATACGGCAAGTGTAAGTAATGGCACGACGTCAATTACCGTAAAACCGGTAACAGCCGATGCCACCGCTACCGTAAAAGTAAACGGCACGACAGTGGCATCGGGTACAGCCTCGGCAAGCATACCGTTAACGGTCGGCGCCAATACGCTCACCACAATCGTAACCGCAGAAGACGGGACCACCACCAAAACATATACGGTAACGGTAACCCGGGCGGCATCAGCCAATGCCGGTCTTTCCTACCTGGGAGTGAGTCATTGCGTTTTATCCCCGGCTTTTACATCCACGGGATACAACTACAGCGCCTCGGTAGGCGATTCGATACATGGCGTTGTGATAAGGCCGAAAACCAGCGACACTACCGCTGCGGTAACGGTGAACGGTACTATGGTAGCATCGGGGAGCCCATCACCCATAATTCCATTAGCTGTCGGGCCAAATACGATTACCACCGAGGTAACAGCGCAGGATGGCACCACCACCAAAACCTACACCCTAACCATAACCAGGGCGGCCAGCGGATTGAACGCTATTTACGACGCTATCGGCGTAACCAACCCGGCAGACAGGCCGCAGCTAATGGGCGAGGATATCAATGTCCACCAGGGTGTATCACCAAACGGAGACGGCGTCAATGATTTTCTGATCATCGAAAACATCACCAACTACCCGGACAATAAGCTACAGATCATGAACCGCAACGGGCAACTAATCTACGTAACCCAGGGTTATGACAACAGTTCAAAAGTGTTCGACGGGCACTCAAATAAAAACGGGCAGATGCAATTGCCGGGCACCTATTTTTATCAGCTGGATTATACCGTGAGCGGCATCAGCAAACATAAAACCGGGTTTATTGTGCTGAAGTATTAAGGTTAGTTAATTAGAGATCAGAGCAGGGTGCAGCACGTGTAGCTGCTACATGCAGTTTTGTGAAAAGTGAGATGAACGCAATAGCTGAAACAAACTATGCGTTGGTTAAAGTGGCCGTTGCACAATTGCCAACTGATTGGTTAATGCCCCATCGGGGCTACCTACTTGTAGAAACCGTCCAATTCCGGGTAATTGCCCCATGGGGCTACGTGCTGATTGCGAATAGCGAGTCGAAAATAATAGGTAGCCTCAATGGGGTATTACTGCTTGCCATATCAGATAAATTTTAAATTTCTGCATAGATTAGGTTGTGCGACAACCACCAAAACCGAAGGATAAGGAACTTAGGCCAATAGTAATTACGCTGAATCGTTTTTAAACAGCTTCCAAATCCGTTCACTTCAATTTATTGGGGTTTCATATATCCTTTCCTTTTGGTTCGGGCAGAAATTTTCTTTTTGGTGCACGACACGCCATCGGCGGTTAATTTATTAAACAACAGCAATTTATTATTACCCATTAGTTAAATGCTGATATACAGGTATTTAATCAAAAAAATATTGCTTTTTAAAAATATTTTAAACTATTTTTATTTAGAATTCCCTGCTGTTTAAACCAGTTAAATGTCCATCTTTTATTAACTGGTTTCATAGCCATTTTTGAAAGCCCCTAAAAGGAAATGACTTTTGAGCAGGTAAACATCTTATTTCGCTTTAAACAGAACCTTAATGATTCCGCTCTCAACCCGGGAAAGCAAACCGGCGCGATAGATTGGCTGAACTTGTCTTTAAAAAACTGGTGTTATGAGAAATTTTTACGCGTCAAATTTGCCGGCGAAACAATTGAGCAAAATTGTTGCTATGCCGGCGCCCATGCTGTTATTAACCCTGCTGTTCGCGGTGATGTTGCCATACAGGCTATCTGCACAGGCGCCGACGATCAGTTACGCAAGCCCTCAAACCTATACGCAGGGTACGGCCATTACGGCATTATCACCGACAAGTACGGGAGTGGCGGCCCAAGCCTACAGCGGAACTATTGTTTCCCTGGGCTCAGGGTTTAACAATCCGCAAGGTGTGGCTGTGGATGCGGCCGGCAATATATATGTAGCCGACAAGAGCAACAACGCGGTAAAAAAGATACCCGCAGGGAATGGCGCGCCCGTTACTATCGGGGCGGGATTCTCTTCGCCGTACGGGGTGGCTGTTGATGCCGCAGGAAACGTATATGTGGCCGACCTGTCTTCGGGTTCCGTGAAAGAAATACTGGCAGCCGGCGGAACCACCGTCACCCTTGCTTCGGGCTTTTCGGGGCCATACGCTGTTGCAGTTGATGGTTCCGGCAACGTTTATGTCGCCGATGGCAGCTCACTAAAGGAAATTCCCGCTGCCGGCGGCGCCTTTGTTACAACCGCGACCGGTTTTAATAATATAGTCGGGGTGGCCGTTGATGCCGCCGGGAATGTATATGTGGCTGATGCCAGCGCCAGCGCCATAAAGGAAGTGCCTGCCGGGGGCGGAAGCGTGGTGACTTTAGGGTCGGGATTCAGCGCTCCAAAAGGCATCGCCGTGGACGGCGCCGGCGACTTGTTTATCGGCGACACCAATAACAACGCCGTAAAAGAGCTGGTTGGTGGCGGCGGAAGCCCGGTTACGCTGATTTCAGGCCTTAACGGGCCGTACGGCGTAGCAGTTGATGGGGCCGGGAACGCCTACATAGCCGATGCGGGTAACAATATTGTCAAAGAGGTAAGCCCCCTGGGCGGTTATTATATAACGCCGTTTTTACCCCTGGGATTAAGTTTTTCGGGCGCAACGGGTACGCTCAGCGGCACGCCAGTGGGGACAATTGCGGCAACAAATTATACTATTACCGCTTACAATGCTACCGGCAGCAAATCAGCTACGCTGAATATTACGATCAACGCGGCCGCAGGACCGTCCCTTAGTTATTCAAGCCCGCACACCTATACGCAGGGCGCGGCAATTACTGCCCTGTCGCCGACAAGCAGCGGCGTTTCGGCGGCTGCTTATAGCAACAGCCCGATAGCTTTGGGTTCGGGCTTCAACGGCCCCCAGGGTGTGGCAGCGGACGCATCAGGCAACGTTTATGTAACCGATTACAACCATGGTTTGGTAAAAAAGAT
>Ga0210389_10001129_pt1 | contig 22042 bp, 26 predicted proteins | sample IncBWH28OmetaG_FD_160127 | JGI IMG/M metagenome (GOLD analysis project Ga0210389, IMG submission 160127) | Forest soil microbial communities from Barre Woods Harvard Forest LTER site, Petersham, Massachusetts, United States - Inc-BW-H-28-O ...
GGCCTGATCGTCGGCGTGATGGGCGAGCAGCAGATGCAGGATGCCGCGCCGACGGCATTCGTCGCGCAACAACCGGTATCGTGCCGTCCGTGCCGCCTCCTGCAGGCCGGCACGCGGCTTTTCACCGGACCAGGTGAGGATCGCGCCATCGATGCCGTGGCGCGCCAGCACCTCCTTGGTGGCCACAGCCTCTGCCGCCGATTCGGCGCGCAGGCCGTGATCGACGATCAGCCCGACCGCGCGGCCGTCGCGCGCTGCCGCCCAACCGTGCGACAGCAGCGCCAGCGCCAGGGAATCGCGGCCGCCGGACACGGCGACGGCAAGGATAGGAGAGGTCTCGAACGGCTCGAACGGCGCCATCAGGCGCGCGAATGCGCCGGCGTCGAGGGGCTGCGTTTGCCGCGCGATCACCCGCAACCGTTCTTCTGGCGCTCTTGCTCGACCCGGCGTTTCTGCAGGTCGGTGGCGCGCGGATAATCCTGGCTGAACTTGGCGAACACCGCACAGGCATCGGGCTTGCGGCCCAGCACCGCCAAGGTGACGCCCAGCTTCAGCAGGTTGTCGGGCCCCTTGGGGCTCGTCCTGTAGACCTTGTAGCCCTCGGCGAAGGCGGTCATGGCGTCCTGATAGTCGCGCCGGGCGTAATAGGTCTCGCCCAGCCAGTACTGCGCGTTACCTGCCAGCGTATGCTTGGGGTTGCTTTGCAGGAACGCCTTGAAGCCCCGCTCGGCGCCAGCGTAGTCGCCGTCCTGCAGCTTCTTGAAGGCGTCGTTGTAGAGCTGGTCGGCGCCGGCCGCTGATGGCGCTGCGGCTGACGACGGCGGCGGCGGGGCTGCGGCTTGTGTATTGGGCCGCGGCGGCGGCGCACCGCCGGGGCGGCCGCCGCCCTTCTCCATCTGCTCCAGTCGGTACTCGTAGTCGGCTTGCATCTTCTCCATCTGCTGCTGGAGCTGCTGGTTGCGATACTGCAGCTGCTCGAGCTGGCCGGTCAGCATCGTGATCGCCTGCTGCAGCTGGTTGAGCCGGTCCTCGATATAGACCGGGTCCTGGCGCTGCGCCGCCGCCGCGGTCGGCACGGCGAGCGCAATCACGATCAGCAAACGGGCCAACAGGCGGGAGGGAGAAGTCTTCATGGCGGACGACAGTCTCAGGTCAAACGCGGCCATTTTCAGGCATAGCCAGCCAGTGTCCAAACGGAAACGCCGGTCGCAAGGCGACCGGCGTCTTCTACATCATCGTTCTCAAGCGGTGGCGCGGTTGGGCGCTCCTATTGCAGCGCGGTGACGTCACGGCGGTTGCGCGCCCAGGCCCCCTCGTCGGAGCCGGGCGGATCGGGATTTTCCTTGCCGAAGCTGATCGTCTTGATGCGCGCGGCCGGGATGCCCTGGGCGATCAGATACTGGCTGGCGGCGTTGGCGCGACGCTCGCCGAGCGCCAGGTTGTACTCGCGCGTGCCGCGCTCGTCGCAATGGCCTTCGATGGTGATCGGATAGTTGGTGTATTTCTTCAGCCATTCGGCCTGGCGGTTCAACGTCTCGCGGCCGTCGGGGCGGATGACGGACATGTCGGTGTCGAAGAATACGCGGTCGCCGACATTCTGGCGGAAATCGGCAACCGACCCTGGGGTGACAGTCGTGGTCGCCGGGGCGGCCGCCTGTTGCTCATTGCTGCTGCAGGCAGCCATGAAGATCATCGCTGCAATGGCCGCGAAGGCCTTGATCGTGCGCATTTTTCAGCTCTCCCTGACAACATCGACCCGAGCGTTAGGGCGCGCCCGGGCCGACAAGAAAGATCATATCGTTCGCTATTGCGGAATCAAGGGTGACCAGGCCGGGTCCGATGCATCGGTCGGCGTCGGCACCTGACGCTCGAAGCGTCCGGTGATGTCGACCTGGGCGAGCGTGACGGAGCCGGCGCGGCCGCCCGAATTGGGTTGCTGGCGGAAGAACATCAGCACGCGGCCGTTGGGCGCCCAGGTCGGTCCCTCGACCAGGAAGCCGCTCGCCAGCATGCGCTCGCCGCTGCCGTCGGTCCGCATCACGCCGATACCGAAGCCGCTGCCCGAGATTTTGGTGAAGGCAATGTAGTCGCCGCGCGGCGACCAGACCGGTGTGGCGTAGCGGCCCTCGCCGAAGCTGATACGCCGCTCGCCGCCGCCGGCGGCGCTCATGATATAGAGCTGCTGAGTGCCGCCGCGGTCGGAATTGAACACGATCTGCGTGCCGTCGTTGGAGTAGCACGGCGAGGTGTCGATGGCGGCGGAATTGGTCAGCCGGCGCTGCGCGCGGCCGCGCACGTCCATTTCGTAGATGTTGGTCCTGCCCTCGGCCGAAATGCTCATCACCACCTTGGTGCCGTCGGGCGAGAAGCGCGGCGCAAAGCTCATGCCCGGGAAATTGCCCAGAAGCTCGCGTCGCCCGCTGTCGACGTTCTGCAGGAAGACGCGCGGCGGGGTTCGATCCTCGGGATACGCCATGTAGACGATCTCCTGCAGCGTCGGCGAGAAGCGCGGCGTCAGCGCGATCGTGCGGCCATCGGTGATGTAGCGGTTGTTGGCGCCGTCCTGATCCATGATGGCGATGCGCTTGGTCCGGGAGCTGAGCGGGCCGGTCTCCGAGACGTAGGCGACGCGGGTGTCGAAGTAGCCCTCCTCGCCGGTCACGCGCTTGTAGATCGCGTCGGCGATGATGTGGGCGAGCCGCCGCCAGTTGCTGGGCTGGCTGTTGAAGGACAGCCCGGTCGCCTGTTGGCCGACCACGACATCCCACAGGCGGAAGTCGACCTTGATATTGCCGCCCGCCTGCTGAACCTGGCCGACCACCAGGCCGGCCGCGCCGACGCCGCGCCAGTCGGCGAAGCGCGGGGCTGCGCTGGCGTCGACGTCGCGCTGGATGAAGGAGCTGGGCGAGATCGAGCGGAACAGGCCGGAGTTCTGCAGGTCGTTGCGGATCACCCCGGCGATGTCGGCGCCCACGCGATCGCCGGAGAAATCGACGATCGCGATCGGCACCGGCTCGAAACTCGGCTTGGTCATGTCGATGGTGAGCTGCGCGCGCGCCGGCGCCGCGGACCCGGCGGCAAGCGCGGCGCCGCCCAGGATCGTCGACCGTCGGGAAAATTTCATTGCGAACCTCGTGTTCATGAAGGGGGCCTCTATAGCGTGACGACCGTCAGTAGTCGCGTGGATCGAAGTTGAAGGTGATGGTGCGCCATGAGTTGAATTTTTCGGGTGACAACGGCCAGGGCTGGCAGCGCGGGTTCATGATGGCGCGAAGGGCGGCATCGGCGGCGGCGCGATAGGTCGGGTCGTTGTTGTAGCGCCCGATATCCCGCATCTCGGCCTTCACCGGCGTGCCGTCCTGGTTCATCTGGACGATCAGCGTGATGATCATGTTCTGGTCCCTTGCGCCGCCTTGCGTGAACCAGCACTTCCGGATCATCGCCCGCACGCCCTCGATCTCGCTTGCCGTCACGACGTCGCGGAAGTTGGGCGCGGCGGGTGCCTGGCGCGTCGCCTGCTGCACCGGCTTGGGCTGCTGCTCGGGAGTCTGATGCTTCTGCGGCGAGTCCTTGTTCTTCAGGATATCGTCGATCATCGAATCGACGGACTTCTGAGGCGCGGGTTTCGGCGGCGCGGGCTTGGGCGGCTCGGGCTTCTTGACCTCGGGCGCAGGCTTGGGCGGTTCGGGCGGCTTCTCGATCTTGGGCGGCTCGGGCTCCTTGGGCTTGAGCGCGATGAGATCGTCGGCCGGCTTGGCGACTTCCGGCTTGGGCTTTTCCACCGGCGGAGGCGGCGTCGGCTTGGCCTCGGTGACGTCGGGCTTGGGTTTCTCCGGCGCAGGCGGCGGATCGGCGGTCTTGGGCGGCGGCGCCTTGGTTGCCTCCGTGGCGATCGGCACGTGCTTGGGCTGCGGCGGCGGATTGCCGATGGTGGGCGCGGCGGCCTTCTTGTCGATCGCCTCGAACTCGACCATCACCGGCTCGGGGTCCATCAATGGCGGGCGATTGAAGAAATCGAGGTTGAGCACCGCCGCCGCCAGCACGATGACATGGAACATCGCCGACACGATGGCCGGTGTGCGCATCTCGCTGCTTTCGGGGGAGCGCTCGGCCATCGATCGCTTCGCCTCGGGGTCTACCGGCGGGGCGCCGGCTGCTGCTGGGGCGCGGGTGTCGGCACTGGCGTCACGGTGCCGCCACCGCCCTTGCCGAGCTGCTGGGCCTGCTCGCCGAGAAGGCCGAGCTGGCGGAAGCCGCTGTCGATCACCACGCCCATGACCTCCATCATCTTGCCGTAGTCCACCGACTTGTCGCCGCGCATGAACACGCGCTGGTCGGGCTTCTCCTCGTGCACCGCCTTCAGCTTGGTGGCGAGGTCGGCGACCTCGTAGGGCGTCTCGCCGAGGAAGACCTCGCCCTTGGCGTTCACCGACACGACCAGCGGCTCGTCCTTGCCGCCGACCTGCGATGCGCTGGTCTTCGGCAGGTCGACGGGAACGCCGACCTGCAAGAGCGGCGCGGTGACCATGAAGATGATCAGCAACACCAGCATGACGTCGACCAGCGGCGTCACGTTGATGTCGGCGATCGGCGTGTAGCGCCGTCGCCTGAACCTGCCGCCGGTGCTGCCGGAGCCGGCAGCGGGAATGATGCCTGCCATCAGACCTCCTCCTCGAGCTGGCGCGACAGGATGGTGATGAACTCGCCGGCGAAGGCCTCGAGCTGCTGGGCGTAGCGCGCGACCTGGCCGGACAGGATGTTGTAGGCGCCGGCCGCCGGGATCGCGGCGACCAGGCCGATCGCCGTCGCGAACAGCGCTTCGGAGATGCCCGGCGCCACCACGGCAAGCGAGGTGTTCTTCGACTGCGCGATATGACCGAAGGCGTTCATGATGCCCCACACCGTGCCGAACAGTCCGACGAAGGTGGCGTTGGCGCCGACCGTCGCCAGGAAGCCCAACCGCTTCTCGATCGCCTCCATCTCGCGCGCGATGGTGACGCTCATCACCTGCTCGATGCGCTGGCGAAGGGCGGCGCGCGCCGTGGCGCTCTGCGCCAGCCCCTTCGACACCGAACGACGCCATTCGCGCATGGCGGCCGAGAAGATGCTCGACATCGGGTCATCCGGCTTGGCGCCGACCCGATCGTAGAGATCCTCGAGCGAGACCCCCGACCAGAACGTGTCTTCGAACGATTGCGCACTCTTCTTCAGCGAGCGCAGCCGCAGCATCTTCTCGAAGATGATCGCCCACGACCAGAACGATGCCAGCAGGAGGGCAATCATCACCGCCTTGACGACCCAGTCGGCCTGCATGAACAGGCCGTAGACCGACATATCGAGCGGTCCGGTGCTGCCGCCGAGGGGGGTTCCGGCGACCTGCGCAAAAGCGTCCATTATTGGAATCTCCGTTGGTTCAAAGGTTTATACCTGAATATGGCGCGAGCGGGGCGAGCCGCCCGATGAGACTTGGGCCAAGGCTGTGCGCAGATGCTGCGGCAATCGGACCGGCCGGCCGCCGGCGCCCATGCAGGCGACGACGAGCGAGGCGCGGACCAGGATCTCTTCTCCACGGCGCGCCTGTTGAATCATGTCCAGCGACGCGCCGCGCAATTCGCCGCAGCTCGTGACCACCTCGATCGTCTCGTCGAGCCGGGCGGGCTTCAGGTAATCGACGGTGCAGCGGCGGACGACCCAGTGGACACCGCGCTCGTCGCGCAAGGAACTGTGTTCCTGGCCGAGCAGCCGCAGCAGCTCGGTGCGGCCGCGCTCGAGAAAGCGCAGCCAGTTGGCGTAGTAAACGATGCCGGCCGCATCGGTGTCCTCGTAATAAATCCGTAGCGGCAGCACATGGACGCCCTCGGAAAAATGGCCGGACGTGGGTCCGCCCGATAGGGCGGCGCTCACGCCTCCTCCGCCGGGTCGTCGGTCGCCAGCAGGTCGAGCTGCCGTCTCTGATCCTTGGGCATCGCCACGCCGAGATGGCGGTAGCCGCCTTCCGACAGCAGCCGGCCGCGCGGCGTGCGCATCAACAGGCCGAGCTGCATCAGGTAGGGCTCGATCACGTCCTCGATGACGTCACGCTGTTCGGAGAGCGCTGCGGCGAGGGTTTCGACGCCGACCGGTCCGCCGCCGTAATTCTCGGCGATGCAGGCAAGATAGCCGCGGTCCATGGCGTCGAGCCCACGCCCATCGACCTCGAGCCGCGTCAGCGCCGCGTCGGCGACCGCTGCGTTCACTAGCGCCTGTCCGTCCACCGCCGCGAAGTCGCGGACACGGCGCAGCAGGCGGTTGGCAACGCGCGGCGTGCCGCGCGAGCGCCTGGCGATCTCCGCGCCGCCGTCCTTGGCCATCTGCATCTTCAAAACGCGGGCGGCGCGATGCACGATCGTCTCGAGCTCGGCCGGTTCGTAGAACACCAAGCGCAGCGGAATGCCGAAGCGCTCGCGCAGCGGCCGCGTCATCAGGCCCGAGCGGGTCGTGGCGCCGACCAGGGTGAAAGGCGGCAGCTCGATGCGCACCGAGCGCGCGGCGGGCCCCTCGCCGATCATGAGGTCGAGCTGGAAATCCTCCATCGCGGGGTAGAGGACCTCCTCGATCGACGGAGCGAGGCGATGGATCTCGTCGATGAACAGCACGTCGTGCGGCTGTAAATTCGTGAGCTGGGCGGCAAGATCGCCCGCCTTCTGGATCACCGGCCCTGACGTGGCGCGAAAACCCACCCCCATCTCGCGCGCTACGATCTGGGCCAGGGTTGTCTTGCCGAGACCGGGCGGGCCATGGAACAGCACATGGTCGAGCGCCTCGCCGCGCGACTTGGCGGCGGTGATGAAGATTTTCAGGTTCTCGCGGACCTGCTTCTGCCCGACGAAGTCGTCGAGCGTCTGCGGGCGCAGCGCCAGTTCGGCGGCATCCTCTTCGGCGCGCTTGGCCGTCACCAGGCGCTCAGGCGGTTGGGCGGGCGCCTCGTTCATCGCGCCAGCTCGCGCAGGGCGGCACGGATCACGGCATCGAGCGTGGCTTCAACGCCAAGCCGCTGCGTCACGCGCGCCACCGCACCGAACGCCTCGACGCGCTTGTAGTCGAGATTGACCAGGGCGGAGACCGCGTCCTCGTTGATCGAACCGGCCGGCATCGCCGGCGCCTCTACGCCCTTGCCCGCCGGCGCGACGCCGAAGGCCGCAGCCTTGTCCTTGAGCTCGGTGGCGAGCCGCGCCGCGAGCTTGGGGCCCACGCCGGTCGGCCGGCTGAGCGTGGCGCGGTCCTGGGCGGCGATGGCGCGGGCGATCTCGTCGGGCGACAGGGTCGACAGGATCGAGAGCGCCACCCGGGCGCCCACGCCCTGCACCGTCGTCAGGATGCGGAACCAGTCGCGCTCGGCGGTTTCCAGGAAGCCGTAGAGCGCGATCGCGTCCTCGCGCACGATGGTCTCGACCAGCACGGTCACCTCATCGCCCGCCGCCAGTTCGCGCAGCGTGCGGGCCGAGGCCGAAACCAGGTAGCCGACGCCGCCGACATCGACGATCGCCGAGTCAACGTCGACGGTATCCACGACGCCTTTCAGCTTGGCGATCACAGGGCCGCCTCCACGCGCTTGGCGGTGGCACGATGATGGGCGTGGCAGATCGCCACCGCCAGCGCGTCGGCGGCGTCGCTGGTCGCCTCGACGCCGGGCAGCAGGCGGCCGACCATCATGGCGATCTGGCGCTTGTCGGCATGGCCCGCGCCGGTCACCGACTTCTTGACGAGATTGGCGGCATATTCGAACACCGGCAGGCCGGCGCGCGCCGGCGCCAGCATGACGACACCGCGCGCCTGGCCGAGCTTCAGGGTCGATCCCGGATTGAGGTTCACGAAGGTCTCCTCGACCGCCGCCTCGAGCGGGCGCTGCGCCTCGACGATGGCGGCGACGCCCTCGAAAAGTTCCTTCAGGCGCTCGGCCAGCGTGCCCACCGTGGCGACCCTGACGACGCCGTGCGCCACGTGGCGCAGCCGGTTGCCGTCGACTTCGATCACGCCCCAGCCGGTCAACCGCAGACCGGGATCGAGGCCGATCAGTCTCATCTCGGCTGCACTTCAGGCCGCGAACTTCGCCAGAGCGTCGTCCGACACCTCGAAATTGGCGTAGACGTTCTGGACGTCGTCGTTGTCTTCCAGGGCTGCGATGAGGTCGAGCAGCGTCCGGACAACCTCGCCCTCGACGGGTGTTGCCGTCTTGGGCCGCCACATCAGCTTGGCGACCGACGGCTGGCCCAGCGACTTCTCGAGCGCCTCGCGGACGGCGTTGAAGTTCTCCTGGGCGCAATAGATTTCGTGCACGCCGTCCGGCCCCTCGCCGCTCATGACGTCGTCGGCGCCGGCATCGATCGCCTTTTCCATCACCTCGTCGGCAGTGCCCGCGCTCAAGGGAAAACGGAACTCGCCCAGCCTGTCGAACATGAACGACACGCTGTTGGTCTCGCCGAGATTGCCGCCGAACTTGCTGAAGGCCGAGCGGACCTCGCCCGCCGTGCGATTGCGGTTGTTGGTCAGCGCCTCGACGATCAGCGCCACGCCGGCCGGTCCGTAGCCCTCGTAGCGCACCTCGTCGTAATTGGCGTCGGCATCCGAGCCTGAGCCGCGCTTGATGGCGCGATCGATGGTGTCGCGCGTCATATTGTTTTCGCGCGCTGTGATCATTGCCGCGCGCAGGCGCGGATTGGCATTCGGATCGGCCGCGCCGAGCCGGGCTGCCGTGGTGATTTCGCGGATCAGCTTGGTGAAGATCTTGGCGCGCTGGGCGTCCTGGCGCCCTTTGCGGTGCATGATGTTCTTGAATTGCGAATGGCCCGCCATCGCCCGACAACCAGATTGAGTGACTTGATGGGCCGGCTATACCACTTCTCGTGGGTTTTGGGAGTGTTAGTGACAGTGCAAGCAGTCGCCTGCACAAAAAAAGGCGGGGGCCGAAGCCCCCGCTAAAAAACGTCGGAACCTAGATTCCGACGCCCCCTCTAACCTTGAAGACAGTCCGCCAACGCGGCGAAAAATCGTTTAACATCAAAAGGATGCCGCTTTTTCCCCAAGCCGTCAACGAGGGTCTTCAAGGTACTCCTAATAGGTATACATCGCCCCTGTGGGATACAAGATGCTGCAATCTAGGCCGTGGGGGCCAGCCGCCCGCCCAGCCGCAGCGGGCGCACCGAGCGCGCCAGGCCGGTCCGGTCGTCGGTTTCTACTACCGCCGCGCATAATGTCCCTTCGCCTTCGGCCGGCGCCAGGCGCTCCCCGGGCATCTTCTTGATGAAACGCTGCACGGCGATCTCCTTCTTCATACCGATCACCGAATCATAGTCGCCGCACATGCCGACATCGGTCTGATAGGCGGTTCCGCCGGGCAGCACCCACCCATCGGCCGTCGGGATATGGCTGTGCGTGCCGAGCACGGCGGAGACCCGACCGTCGCAATAATGGCCCATCGACTGCTTCTCGCTGGTCGCCTCGCCATGGACGTCGACCAGAATGAAGTGCGCCGAGCCGCCGAGACCGTACTTGGCGAGCTCGGCATCGATGGCGCGGAACGGATCGTCGAGCGCGTCCATGAACAGGCGGCACATGACATTGATCACCACGATCTTCTGGCCGCGCGCGGTCTGGAACAGGTTGGCGCCCCAGCCGGGCGTGCCGGGCGGGAAGTTGATCGGCCGCAGCAGCCGCTTGTCCTGCGCGATGTAGGGGATGATCTCGCGCTGGTCCCAGACGTGGTTGCCGGTGGTGATGCAGTCGACGCCCGCCTCGTGCAGCTCGGTGCAGATCTTGGCGGTGATGCCGAAGCCCGCCGCCGCGTTCTCGCCGTTGACCGCCACGAAATCGAGGCCGAGCTCGCGGCGCAGCCGCGGCACCTCCTTGATCACCACATCGCGGCCGGCGCGGCCGACGATATCGCCGCAAAACAGAACCTTCATGCGCTAGACAAAGGCGCAAGCACGCCGGTCGGTCAACAGCCAATCGAGTGGCTGATCGTCCGGACCGTGCGGCACTTCGGGCACGAGCTGAGGATCGAAGCCGACGCCGACCGCCGTCACCTGGCGCCGCGCGCGCAGGCCTTTGAGCGTACGGTCGTAGAAACCGCCGCCATAGCCCAGCCGCCAGCCCGCCTCGTCGCAGGCCAGCAGCGGCACCAGCAAAGCATCGGGCTCCACGGTCTCGCGTCGTGCCGAGGGCTGCAGGGTGCCGAACACGCCAGCCTCGAGGGGATCGCCGGGGCGCCAGGCGCGAAACAGCAGGGGTTTGCCGCGCCCCTGCACGACCGGCAAAGCCATCTGACAACCTGAATTGAACAGCTCGATCATGAGCGGCCGGATGTCGATCTCTTCCTTGATCGGCCAGAAACCCGACACGACCGCCGGGGTCTCGAAGGGCGTCTCGCGCCGCCAGGCGGCGAGCAGGCCGCCGGCGGCGGCGCGGCGTTCATCCTCCGCCAGCGCGCCCCGCCAGGCGAGCATGGCGCTGCGCAGCGTGCGCTTGTCGTCAATCAGGGCCATGCCGGCGGGAGAAGCAAGGTGGGGCGGCTCCACGATGGGCCGTGGCTCGTAGAACCTCCAAGGCCTGCGTAAGCAGGTGGGCACCGTGTAGCCAAGACCACGGTCAAGGCCAGGAACAGTTCCCAGGAGATCTTATTGGCCCCGGGGTTTTAGCAAAACCACGCGCCGCGCAGAAATCCGCCCCGCGCCTAATCTAGGCACTCCGGGCGGGCGCCGCAATGCGCGATGGACCGGCGCTTCAGGCCGCGCCGCTGACCTTCTTGCTCATCTTGTCGACGCGCGAGGTGATCAGGTCCTCGAGCGCCGTCGCCAGCGTCTCGGCGCTGTCGGTGGCGCTCGCCCGCGCGCTCTCCGCCGCCTTGGCCATGCCGCGCGCCTCGCGGCTCTCATCGGCCAGGATCAGCGAGGCGAAGACCATCAGCTTGATTTCGGGAGCGCCCGGGAGCTGCTTGCGCAATTCGCCGACCTTCTCGTCGACATAGCCGGCCAGTTCCTGGACCCGCTCTTCCTCACCGTCACCGCAGGTGAGCTCATAGGTGCGATTGGCGATCTGAATCGATACCAGCGGCATTTTCCGCTACTCCTTTTATTGCGCCTTATCGGCGTTTGAGGGGATTTGCAGTCTGACACGTCGTGCCGGTCGAAGCACCTCTCTACGTTGGCGGCAGCGGTGGACTGGTTACTGCTGATCGGCCGCCAGCAGCGAGCGGATGTATTCCATTGCCCGCTCCAGCCGACCCTCGACCTCTATCGCGACTTTTTTCAGGTCGTCGTGCTGACGCTCGAGCTTGTTGAGGCGCTTGGCCATTTCGTCAGCGCGCGCCGATTCAGCGCGCAGACGCTCTTCCACCATCGATTCCAGCCGGCTGAGCGCATCGTCCACGCGGTCCTTCGCACTGGCTGCCTTGGACATCGCTCCCCCGGCGGCGGATGGCAGGTCGTCTCCCGGCTGCATCTGCTCCATCGCGGAAGGATAAGTTCGCACCCGGGAGCGGTCAACATGTTGGCCCTGTGGAGCATAGTGGCCCGCTAGATGTTGGTCGCGCTTCCGGTTTTGCGCATTGACGCGCCAAAGTGTGGTCGGCATGTTGCGCGCCGCCTTTCAAAAAACCGTACGGCGCCAGCACCAAATGACCGAACAAATCGTTGCCCGCCGCGACATGGCGAACGCCATCAGGGCCCTCGCCATGGACGCCGTGCAGCAGGCCGACTCCGGTCATCCTGGCATGCCGATGGGCATGGCCGACGTCGCCACGGTCCTGTTCACGAAGTTCCTGAAGTTCGATGCCTCGGAGCCCCACTGGCCCGACCGCGACCGCTTCATCCTGTCGGCCGGCCATGGCTCGATGCTACTCTATTCGCTGCTGCATCTCACCGGCTACGCCGACATGACGCTCGACGAGCTGAAGCATTTTCGCCAGCTCGGCAGCCGCACCGCAGGCCACCCCGAACACGGCCACGCCCGCGGCATCGAGACCACGACCGGCCCGCTCGGCCAGGGCCTCGGCAACTCGGTGGGCTTCGCGCTCGCCGAGCGCCTGCTCGCCGAACGCTTCGGCCGCGACATCGTCGATCACTACACTTATGTCATCTGCGGCGACGGCTGCCTGATGGAGGGCATCGGCCAGGAGGCGATCACGCTGGCCGGCCATCTCGGGCTCGGCCGCCTGATCGTGCTGTTCGACGACAACGGCATCTCGATCGACGGGCCGACCTCGCTCAGTACCTCGGAGGATCACAAGAAGCGCTTCGCCGCCGCCGGTTGGCACGTGCAGGCGGTCGACGGCCTCGACCCTGACGCCGTGACGCGCGCCATCCGCAAGGCGCGCAATGTCACCGACAAGCCCTCGCTGATCGCCTGCAAGACGGTGATCGGCTACGGCGCGCCGACCAAGGCCGGTACCGCCGCCACCCACGGCTCGCCGCTCGGCAAGGACGAGGTTTTAGGCGCCCGCCAGAAGCTCGGCTGGAGCTATCCCCCGTTCGACATTCCCGAGCCGATCTTTTCGGCCTGGCGCAAGATCGGGGCGCGCGGGAAGTCGGCGCGGCGCAAATGGACCAAGCGCCACGCCGCCATGGCCGACGCCGACCTCGCCGAGTTCGACCGCCGCCTGAAAGGCGATCTCCCGGCGGCCGTCGGCGAGGCGATCGTGGCCTTCAAGGCCAAGGTTGCCGTCGAGAAGCCCAGTTGGGCCACGCGCAAGTCGAGCCAGGAGGCGCTCGAGGTCATCAATCCGGTTTTGCCCGATATGGTGGGCGGCTCGGCCGATCTCACCGGCTCGAACAATACCAAGACGGCGACGCTGAAGGAGATGACTCGCGCCAACCCGGCCGGCCGCTATATCCACTACGGCATCCGCGAGCACGCCATGGCGGCCGCCATGAACGGCATGGCACTGCATGGCGGCGTGGTGCCCTACGGCGGCACCTTCCTGGTGTTTACCGACTATTGCCGGCCCTCGATCCGGCTGGCGGCGTTGATGGGCCTTCGGGTCATCTACGTGATGACCCACGATTCGATCGGGTTGGGCGAAGATGGGCCGACGCACCAGCCGGTCGAGCACTTGGCGGCGCTGCGCGCCATTCCCGGCCTGCAGGTCCTGCGTCCGGCCGACGCCATCGAGACGGCGGAGTGCTGGCAGATCGCACTCGAGTCGAAGAACAGGCCCAGCGTGATCGCGCTCACGCGCCAGAACCTGCCGACGCTGCGCGACGCCGGCGGAGGCAACCTGTGCACCCGCGGGGCCTACCTCCTGGCAGGCGATGCCTCGGCCGCGGTCCGCCTGATCGCCTCCGGCTCGGAAGTCTATCTCGCTGTCGCAGCGCGCGATCTTCTGGCCGAGGACGGCATTTCGGCCGCGGTCGTGTCCATGCCGTCCTGGGAGCTGTTCGCTGTACAGGATGAAGCCTATCGGCGGCAGGTTCTGGGCGGCGACGACACGATCAGGGTCGCCTGCGAAGCGGCCGGCGGCTTCGGCTGGGAGCGCTGGCTGGGAACGCGGGGCACCTTTGTCGGCATGAAGGGCTTTGGCGCTTCCGCCAAGGCCGCCGACCTATATAAACATTTCGGAATCACGGCTGAGGCGATTGCCGACGCGGCGCGCCAGCTCAGGGCCTAACGGAGGAAGACATGGCAGTTCGGGTGGCAATCAACGGCTTCGGGCGCATCGGCCGCAACGTCATGCGGGCGATCATGGAATCGGGCCGCAAGGACATCGAGGTCGTTTCGATCAACGATCTCGGGCCGGTCGAGACCAATGCCCACCTGTTCCGCTTCGATTCGGTGCACGGCCGGTTCAACGGCGAGGTCAAGGTCGACGGCGACACGATCGATGTCGGCCGCGGCAAGATGAAGGTCACGGCCGAGCGCGATCCCGCCAAGCTGCCGCACAAGGCGCTGGGCGTCGATATTGCCCTGGAGTGCACGGGCATCTTCACGTCCAAGAAGGCGGCGACGACCCATATCGACGCCGGCGCCAAGCGCGTGCTGGTCTCCGCGCCGGCCGACGATGCCGACCTCACGGTCGTCTACGGCGTCAACCACGACAAGCTCACCAAGGATCACGTGATCGTCTCCAACGCCTCGTGCACGACCAACTGCCTGGCGCCGATCGTCAAGGTGCTGAACGACGCGGTCGGCATCGAGCACGGCTTCATGACCACGATCCACGCCTATACCGGCGACCAGCCGACGCTCGACACCATGCACAAGGACCTCTACCGCGGCCGTGCCGCCGCAATGTCGATGATCCCGACCTCGACCGGCGCGGCCAAGGCGGTCGGCCTGGTGCTGCCCGAGCTCAACGGCAAGCTCGACGGCGTGGCGATCCGCGTGCCGACGCCCAACGTCTCGATGATCGACTTCAAGTTCATCGCCAAGCGCCAGACTGACAAGGACGAGATCAACAAGGCGGTGAAGCTCGCCGCCGCCAACCAGCTCAAGGGCATCCTGGGCTGGACCGACGCGCCCAACGTGTCGATCGACTTCAACCACGACCCCCACTCGTCGACCTTCCACATGGACCAGACCAAGGTCATGGAAGGCACATTCGTTAGGGTCCTGAGCTGGTACGACAACGAATGGGGCTTCTCCAACCGCATGGCCGACACCGCCGTGGCGATGGGCAAGCTCGGCTAACCCAGGCTTGACAGCCTTGGCACGCGCCTTGCCTCCTGCCGCGTGGAGGAGGCAGGCGGCGTGCAGTCTACCCCAGGGAACACGGTATCCGCGGCGACCGGCCGACCCGCGGCGCGCACGCTCGACGTCGAGGATCTGACCGTCCGTTACGGCCAGGCGCTGGCCGTCGACGGCGTCACGCTCGCCATCGAGCCCGGCGAGGTGGTGGCCCTCCTGGGACCGTCGGGCTGCGGCAAGACCACCCTGCTGCGGGTGATCGCGGGCTTCGTCCGCCAGGCCGCCGGCCGCGTGCGGGTCGACGGCGCGCCGGTCGACCATCTGCCGGCCAACCAGCGCAACATCGGCATCGTCTTCCAGAACTACGCCCTGTTCCCGCACATGACTGTGGTCGAGAACGTGGCCTATGGCCTGCGCGCGCGCGGCATGCGCGGCGCCGAGATCCAGGCGCGCGTCTCGCGCTTCCTCGACATCGTCCAGCTCGCCGGCTTCCGCGAGCGCCTGCCGCGCCAGCTGTCGGGCGGGCAGCAGCAGAGGGTGGCGCTGGCCCGCGCGCTCGTGGTGGAACCCGCCATCCTGCTGCTCGACGAGCCGTTCGCGGCGCTCGACCGCAACCTCCGGCTCGACATGCAGATCGAGGTCAAGCGCCTGCAGCGCCAGCTCGGCCTCACCACCATCCTGGTGACCCACGACCAGGACGAGGCGATGAGCGTCGCCGACCGCATCGCCGTGATGAACAAGGGCAAGGTCGAGCAGTTCGATACGCCGGTGACGATCTACGACCGGCCGCAGACGCTTTTCGTCAACGGCTTCATCGGCACGACCAACCTGCTGAACGGCAGGGTCGCGGCATTGAACGGCGGCACCGCCACCGTCGCGCTCGACGCCGGCGCGACGGTACGCCTGCCCGCTCCGTCCGGGCTTGGGCCAGGCGCGCCCGTGCTGCTCTCGGTACGACCCGAGCAATTGACCCTTTCGACCATACCCGGTCCCGAATACTGGCCGATCGAACCCGGTCTCAGCCTGCCGCTCGGCGCCCAGCTGGTGCACGAGGCGCGCACCACGGACGGCTCGGCGCTCAAGATCGTCGAGCCCCGGCTGGCCGCCCTGAACGGCGCCCGCCGCTATTGCGGCCTGGCCGCCGATGCCCGGCCCTCGCTTTTCCCGCGTTCCAGCCAGTCAACAAACGGAGTGAACCCATGACGAGGCAATCTTTCAGCCGCAGACACCTGCTTGCCGGCGCCGCCGCCCTTGGCGGCGCAGCCTTCCTACCGGGCGCCGCTTTCGCCAAAGGCGGCCTGGTCGCCACCACCTATCCCGGAAGCTGGGAGGACGCCTATCGCGCCGTGGTCACGCCGGCACTCAAGACGAAGGAAGACATCGATCTGGAGCTGGCACCGCTCTTCGCCATGGACCAGATCGGCAAGGCGAAGGCCGCGCGCGGCGCGCCGCCGTTCGACGTCTTCGTGCTCGATCCCGGGCCGCGCATCGTCGCCATCGAGGGCGGCCTGTTCGACAAGTTCGACGGCAGCAAGCTGTCCAACCAGGCCAAGATCCCGGCCGGCTTCACCGACGAATACGGCGTATGCGTCAGCGCCCAGGTGGTGGGCATCGCCTACAATCCCAAGAAGGTGCCGGCGCCCAAGGGCTGGAAGGACCTGCTGGTCGAACCCTGGGTGTCGCGTCTCGGCCTCACCGGCTTCCAGACGACGTTCGGCACGTCCTCGCTGATCGAGCTCTCCAAGCAGTTCGGCGGCTCGCTGACCGACGTCGAGCCGGCCCTGGTCGAGCTCAAGAAGGTGCTGCCCAAGGTCGCTGCCGTCGGCCTGCCCGCCGCCATGCCCGGCCTGTTCCAGCAAGGCCAGTGCGACGTGATGTACACCAACACCCAGACCGTCGCGACGCTCAAGGGCAAGGGCATCGACATCGAGTTCGTGAAGCCCGACAGCGGCTCGATCGCCTTCTACACGACGATGCACATCGCCAAGGGCACCTCGGAGGTGCCGAACGCCTACAAGTACCTCGACCTGGTGGTCAGCAAGGAAATCCAGGAAGCGCTCACCAAGCCGCCCTACAACTTCGTTCCGGTCAACAAGGACGTCGCGTTGCCGCCCGAGCTGCCGATGAAGAGCCTCGACGAGATGACCAAGTACGTCGAGCACGACTGGGCCAAGATCAACCCGCTGCGCGCCGCCTGGATCGAGAAGTTCAACAAGGAAATGGCAAAATGACGATGGCGCCATGACGATGACGCCATGACGATGACACTGGCCGCCGTTCCGGAAACGGGCGACGGCAGGCTTCGCCGCTATCTGAAACCCGACGAGTGGCAACTCGCGCTGCCGCTGGCGCTGGCGTTCGCCGCGCTCTTTCTCGCGCCGCTGCTGCTGCTGGTCGGCGTGAGCTTCTTCGACGACGACAAGATCACCCAGCCGGGCTTTGGCAGCTGGACCAAGTTCTTCGGCGATCCCTTCAGCTACAAGGTGATCGCCGACACGCTGCTGCTGGGCGTCAAGACGGTGTGCGCCACCGTCGTCGTCGGCTATCCGCTGGCACTGGTCTATCTCGACCTGCCGGCGCGCCTGCAGAGGGTGCTGCTCTTCATCATCGTGATGCCGCTGCTGCTGTCGGTCGTGGTGCGCACCTTCGCCTGGATCGTGGTGCTGGGCCACGAAGGCATGGTGAATCAGGTGCTGCTGTCGCTCGGCATCATCTCCGAGCCGCTGCGGCTGCTGCAGACCGAGCTCGGCCTCGTGATCTCGCTGACCCAGATCGAGATGCCGCTGATGCTGCTGCCGCTGATCAGCGTGATGTCGCGGCTCGACCCCAACCTGCGCGACGCTTCGGCCGCCCTCGGCGCCTCGCGCTGGCGGACGCTGTTCAGCGTCATCGTGCCGCTCAGCATGCCGGGCCTGGTCGCCGGCTGCCTGCTGGTGTTCGCCAGCTCGACCACGGCCTTCATCTCGCAAACCGTGATCGGCGGCGTTCGCCTGATCTATTTGCCGCTGTTGATCTGGCAGCAGTCGCTGGTCGTCTACAACTGGCCGCTCGCCGCCGTGATCTCGCTCTCGCTGGTGGTCTCCGTGCTGTCGGTGATCGCCGCCCTTTCCTACGTCGGCCGCCGCTCGAGCGGCCATCTCCATGGCTAAGAAGACATGACGAGGCGCCGCAGCTTCGGCGACATTTCCTATGGCTTCGTCATTGGCGGGCTGGCGATGCTTGCCGTGCTCATCATCGTGACCCCGGTCATTGTCGTGCTGATGACGTCGTTCACCGAGGGTCGTTCGCTCAAATTCCCGCCCACCGGCTTTTCCCTGGGCTGGTACGAGCAATTGTTCGACGCCAGCCAATCGCGCCAGATCCACAAGGCGGCGCTCAATTCGCTCGAGGTGGCGTGCTTCTCCACCCTGTTCGGCGTCGTGCTGGCGACCCTGGCGTCGCTCGGCCTGGCGCGCGATCGCCGGAAGATGGCGCGCGTCGCCGATAATTTCTTCATGTCGCCGCTGGTCCTGCCGGGCATCACCTTCGGCCTGGCGGCCCTGGTGTATTTCTCGACCTTGGGCTTTCGGCCGTCGCTCGACCTGATGATCGCCGGCCACCTGATGGTGACCATGCCCTTCATCCTGCGCACCACGACGGCCAGCCTGTCGCAGCTCGATCCCGCCCTGCTCGATTCCTCGCGCAGCCTGGGCGCCTCCTGGTTCTACACCTTGCGCCGCATCACCCTGCCGTTGATCGCGCCCGGCATCGCCGCCGGCGCCTTCCTCGCCTTCATGGCCTCGATCGACAACGTGCCGGTCTCGCTGTTTCTGTCCAATGCCCGCACCGACACCCTGCCGATCCGCATGTGGGGCATGATGGAAGCCACGCTCGACGTGCGGGTGGCGGCGGTGTCCGGCGTCTTGATCGCGGCGGCGTTCATCTTGATGCTGATCATGGAATGGACGGTGGGATTGACCCGCCGCATGCGCGACTGAGGAACCATGCCGACCCTGCAGATCGACCCGCAGCCTTTGACCCAGGAAGCCTTCGCGCCCTTCGGCGACGTGATCGACATACCGACCGAGGCCGGGCGCCAGTATTACGAGGACGCGCTCGGCAACCTGCGCCCCGCGGCGCGGCCCAGCCTGTCGCTCAGCCTGAAGGCCGCGACGCCCGACCGGCCGCTGCGCGCCGAGCTGCTCGAGCGCCATGAATTCTCCTCGCAGAGCTTCGTGCCGATCGACGTCGCGCGCTGGCTGATCGTGGTGGCGCCCCACGCCGCGGCAGGCGGACCCGACACCTCGGCGGTGCGCGCCTTCATCGCCACCGGCCGGCAGGGCGTCACCTACAAGCCCAACACCTGGCATCACGGCCTGACCGTGCTCGACAGACCCGGCCGCTTCGCCGTCTTCATGTGGCGCACCGGAACCGGCGGCGACGAGGAGTTCGTGCCGGTCGAACCCTTCACCATCCGCATCCCCTGAGCTGGAGATCCTGATGCCCTACGAGGTGCGCCGCGATTTCGTCGGCTATGGCGCCAACCCGCCGAACCCGAAATGGCCGAACGGCGCGCGGCTCGCCGTCAACTTCGTCATGAACTACGAGGAAGGCTCGGAACCCTCGGTGCAGGACGGCGAAGGCCACACCGACATCGGTCTCACCGAAGCGCATGGCATGGGCCAGACCATCGCGGGCCGCGATCTCGCCGGCGAAGGCCTGTTCGAGTACGGCAGCCGGGTCGGCTTCTGGCGGCTGATGCGCCTCTTCCAGGAACGCGGTCTGCCGATGACCGTCTATGGCTGCGGGCTGGCGTTCGAGCGCAATCCCGAGGCCTCGGCCGCGATCGGCAAGTCGGGCTTCGACATCTGCTCGCATGGCTGGCGCTGGATCAAGCACTACGAGTTGAGCGAAGCCGAGGAACGCCAGCACATCCGCAAGGCGATCGCCGCGACCGAGAAGATGATCGGCGAGCGACCGCTCGGCTGGTATTGCCGCTACGGGCCCGGCGTCAACACGCGTCGGCTGCTCGCCGAGGAAGGCGGCTTCCTCTACGATTCGGATTACTACGGCGACGAGCTGCCCTTCTGGGTCACGGTCGAGGGCAAGGGCCAGCTCGTGGTGCCCTACTCGCTGACCAACAATGACGGCAAGTACATGACCGGCATCGCCACGTCCGATCAGTGGTTCAGCTTCGTGCGCGATGCCTTCGACATGCTTTATCGCGAGGGCAAGACGCAGCCCAAGATGATGTCGGTCGGCATGCACATGCGCCTGATCGGCCATCCGGCCCGCGCCGTCGGCCTCGAGCGGCTGCTGGACTACATCCAGAAGCACGACGGCGTCTGGGTGACCCGGCGCGTCGACATCGCCCGCCACTGGATCAAGACGCATCCCTATCCGGGCAAGGGGTTGAACGAACCATAAGAAATAAACCTCTATATTCCAATAACTTAGCCAAGAGCAGATGCGTGGAAACTATTGGGGGACACAATAGGGACACAGCCTGGGCTGTTGGCCGCCTTTTGGGTGCCCACAGGCAACCCGCCGACGCGGCCTGCGGCGGGTTGCCGGAAAGGGGTTTCCGCCCTTTCCGCCCTTTCCGCCCTACCCTGAATTTTCCCGCGGTGCCGGGCGGGCGGGCCATCGCGGGGGTTTCCGCACTTTCCGCAAGCGATTTGGGTATTGCCGATCGTCGCGGCGAAACTCTGGTGGCCGAAACACTGGTCGCCGGCCGGGGGGTGTGCAGAGAAGAGCCGAGTGGCGGACATGATGCTGATCCTCTGGTCGTGAAGGTCAGCAGGCATACGCCACAACATTGCTCAGTTCTGTCAAGCGCCAAGCGTCATCATGGGCGCCGGCCCAGGTCGCGAGGCTTATGGCCTAGATCCGCCGAGAAGGCGCTAACGGGCCTTCCAGGCCTGGCTGCGCCAACGCGGTAAACAGGAACCTATTCGACCCCCAGACCGTTGTCTGTCTTTGAGAGGACAGAATGACCGAGTAGTGGCAACGTCTTGGGAGGAATAGAGATGTCGAGGCTCTTTCTGAGACTGATGTCCGTTGTGGGCATCGGCATGATCGGGGCGGCGTGCCAAGACGACGGCTATGCCGCACCGCGCGGCTACTATCAGCCGGCACCGACGGGCTACAGCAACCCGTACTACAACAGCGGTTACGCTGCTGCTCCATCACGGTATGGCTATTCGCAGCCTGCGCCGTACTACAACCAAACTGGCTATACCACGGTGACCGTGACGAACCGCGGCCAGAACGGGTATCGTGACGACGTCGTTCAGCAGCAGGTCGCCTGCGGAAGCCAGTACTACGATGGCTACCGTACTCGCACCGCTCGGTGCTGATCGCATGCGCGCGGTTCATATGAAACGCGCATTCGACCGCCTTTCCGTGCGGCCGAGGACCAGCGGGGAGCAGCGGCTGCACGCTGATTCCCGATGCCCACCTGTTCACAGTGATCGATCGAGCGATCCAGGCGGAGTTGAGCAGGCTGCCGCAGGGCAGTAGGTTCGAGATCAACGAGAAGCGGAGAGTGACATGATAAAGTCTTCGATCCTCAGCGTGTTGTTGGCGGCAAGCTTCCTCGGCGGCTGCGAGAACATGACGACAGGCCAGAAGGGCGCCCTGACGGGCGCGGCGCTCGGCACCGGCATCGGCGCGGTCGCCGGAGCCAGCTTTCCGGTGGTGGTGGGGGCCGGCCTGATCGGCGGCGCCGCGGGCTACATTACTGGTTCGGCGATCGACAGCCGGTAGCGTGGATCGATGAAATGATCGCGAAGTCCGTTGCCGTCACCGTCGCCTTGGTGCTCGTGGCCTCGGCCAGCCAGGTGCAGATAGCGCCGACCAATATCGACCAGGCGATCTATGTCACCTGCCGGCAGGCCCATGCCATGAACCCTGAGGCGCGCAAGGCTGGCGATGGGAAACGCTCGACAACCTGGGCGCGGTCAAGGCCGATGCAGCCGGTATCGCCTACGCGGGTGAGCGGGGTTGGCTAGTGATTTCCGGCGGCCTGCACTCGGTGAGCCTTACTGAGGCCGGCCGGCAGCGGTTGAAGGCAGCTAGGACGCGGTGACCGACCGCAAGATGCGACCATGCGGTGACCTCACCTTAAATCATCAGCACGAGTGTTGGACTACATTGCGCCGTCCGCTTGGATATCAGAGCAGCGCTTGCCTGTAGTTGGTTCGCACTCTGACGTGATGGACGGCAGCGGCGCAGGCGTTGCTTCAGATCACTCACGAGGACGACGAATTGACAGAGCAAGAAAAATTAAAGCGTGAGATCTATGCGCTTGAAGGCATAATCAAATCCAATGCCGCTGTGCTTGCCTCCAAGACGATGAGTAACGATGATCGGGAATCGCTTCGGCGTCAGATGGCGAGGCGCGTGG
>Ga0210389_10001130_pt1 | contig 22010 bp, 22 predicted proteins | sample IncBWH28OmetaG_FD_160127 | JGI IMG/M metagenome (GOLD analysis project Ga0210389, IMG submission 160127) | Forest soil microbial communities from Barre Woods Harvard Forest LTER site, Petersham, Massachusetts, United States - Inc-BW-H-28-O ...
GGTGAGATTGGCGGTCGTCAGATAAGTCGCGACACGACGCGCTTCTTCTGACGAGGACTCGGCGTGACCAAAAATGTCCGCCACAAAATCGATGAGATATGGAACCTTGATCGTGACCATTTCAGACGTCGCTTTTCTTGGTTGGTGCTTGTTTTCTTGTGACGCGCTATGCGCTCACCTTGGCATGACCGCCGAGATAGGCGGCGCGGATGGCTTCGTTGCCCCACAACTCATCGGGCTTGCCGCCGAGCACGATCCGTCCCGTTTCCAGGACGTAGCCATGGTCGGCGACCGATAATCCCATGCGCGCGTTTTGCTCGACAAGCAAGACCGTGGTATTGCGCCGGATTTCCGAGATGATCCGGAACACGGCCTGGACGATGACGGGCGCGAGCCCCAGCGACGGCTCATCCAGAAGCAACAGCCGCGGCTTCGCCATCAAGCCGCGCGCAACCGCCACCATCTGCAACTGACCGCCCGACAACGTCCATCCAAGCGCATTGGCAAAGGAGCGGATATCCGGAAACAGATCGAACATGGCGTCGGCTTCGCGCGACAATTCGGCTTTCCCGGCGCGCCGGTTCGATCCGCCGAGCATGATGTTTTCCTTCACGGACAGCCCGGGGAATACCCGCCGCCCTTCCGGCACATGCGAAATTCCAAGCCGCACGATCGCCTCGGGTCCAAGCCCTGAGATCGGCCGGCCGTCGAACAGGATTTCGCCGGCGGCCGGCTTTGCCAGTCCGGAAATCGCCCGGAGCGTGGTCGACTTGCCGGCGCCGTTGGCGCCCAGCAACGTCACGACCTGGCCTTCGTCGACAGCGATCGATACGCCGCGCAAGGCTTCGATCTCACCATAGCGCACAACCAGATCGTTGATTTGAAGCAGCGCCATTATTCGGTTCCGAGATAAGCGGAGACGACGTCGGGATGACGCAGCACCGCAAGCGATTCACCGTCGGCAATGCGCTTGCCGAAATTGAGCACCGTGATGTGCTGCGCGGCTTCGCTCACCAGCGTCATGTCGTGATCGATGATCAGGATGGTGAGGCCTTGCGCCGCGATGCGCTTGAGCAGCGCGTGCAGTTCGAGCTTTTCGGTGGAATTCAGTCCCGCCGCCGGCTCGTCGAGCAACAAGAGTGTCGGATTGGCCGCGAGCGCACGCGCAATCTCGATCAGACGCTGATGCCCATAGGAAAAGCTCGAGATCAATTCGTTGGCGCGTGCGCCAAGGCCGACGAAGGTTAAGGCCGACATCGCGCGTGCGTTGAGGGCATCATCGTCGCGCTGGCCGGCCAGCGTATTGCCCGGCCGCTCGGCGCCAATCACGACGTTTTCGAGTGCCGTCATCGAGCGGAACAGGCGAATGTTCTGGAAGGTACGTCCTAGGCCGGCGGCCGCGCGCTGGTGCGGCGGCATATCGGTGATGTCGGTACCGTCGAGTTTCACCGTGCCGGACGTGGCCTTGTAGAGCCCGGAAAGCACGTTCAGCGTGGTGGTCTTGCCCGAGCCGTTCGGTCCGATCAACGCATGAACGCCGCCGCGCCTGACGTCGATATCGACGTTATCAACGGCCTTGAGGCCACCGAAATGTTTGGAGAGACCGCGCACCGAAAGAACAATGTCGCCGCCAACCGTCGCCGGGGCCAGTTGCAGCGCGGGGCCTGCGGCACGCGCCGCCGCCTTTGCCCGCCAGCGCTCGGTCGCAAGGTTGAAAAAGCCCCAGATGCCATCCGGCATGTAGCGGATGATGAGGATCACCGACAAACCGTAGATGGCCAGATAAAGCCCGGGCACGCTCTTGAGGAAGCGCAACCATTCCGGGATCAGGATCAACAGGCCGGTACCGATCGCCGATCCGATTGGGGAAGCGACGCCACCGAGCAGCGACATCGTGAGGAACACGACGGACTCGGCAAAGGAAAATTGATCCGGGCTGACATAGGCAAAGCCGCCGGCGAACAGCCCGCCGGCCAGACCGCCCAACACAGCACAGAGCGCAAAGGCCGAAACCTTGGTCCGGAACACGTCGATGCCAACGACGCCGGCCGCCAACTCGTTATCACGGACCGCACGCATGGCGCGGCCAAGCCTGGTATCTGACAGATGCCAGACCGCGTAGCCGACCAGCGCCAGCATGGCGACGCAGAAAGCCAGATACGACTGCGAGGACTGAAACAGTTCCGGCCGGCCGATACGCGACACGCCGTCCGGCCCATGCGTGAGCCAGATCGAATTGATCATGACAAGGGTGACGATCTGCTGGAACGAGATCGTCACCATCGCGAGGTAATGGCCGCCGAGCCGCAGCGTCGACATTCCGAGAAAGGCGCCCGCCAAAAGGGCGATGACGCAGCCGCCCGCAAGGCAGAGCCAGTAGCTTACGTGATAGTCCGACGTACCGAGCCCTACGGCATAGGCGCCGAGGCCGAAAAACGCCGCTTGCGCCAGATTGATCTGGCCACACAGGCCGAGCACGACGGAAAGGCCAAACACCGCGATCGCAAACGTCGTCGCCTGCATCAGGATGTTGTGGATGTAGCCGTCGAACTGAACCGTGGCGGCAAGCCCGACGACAATGGCGCAGCCGACAAAATACGGCAAGTGCCGCAGCAGCAGCGGTCTGGCGCGAGGTGCTGCCGCGGCGACCGCCAGGTTTTCGCTGGGCGCGCTCATGCCTTCTCCGCGACCCGTTCGCCGAAAATGCCCTGCGGCCGGAACACCAGGAAAGCGACCAGCACCAGAAAGGCAAAGCCGTCTTTATACGGCACCGATATGTAGGCTGCGCCGAAGGTCTCGATGATGCCGAGCGCAAGCCCGCCGATGATGGCGCCGGCGACATCGCCAAATCCGCCGATGATGGTGGCCGCGAAGGCCTTGAGCGCAATGGTCGACCCCATCTGGATCGACACGAACAGAACCGGCGCCACCAGGATGCCGGCCAGACCGCCGAGCACGGCCGAATAGATAAAGGTGATCATGATCATGGTGGACACGGAAATGCCAAGCAGCGAGGCCATCTCCTTGTCCTGCGAGGTTGCCTGCAATTTCTTGCCAAGCATCGTGTGCTCGAAGAACCAGTAATTGAAGATGACGAGCACAATCGTCACCGCGATGATCAACAGGTACTGGCTGTCGAGATAGACCGGACCAAGCTGAATGCCCGGCGTCTCGAACCAGCCCTCCAGCACCTGCGGCTGCGGCCCGTAGATCGCAAGCACCGAATTGGCCATCAGGATCGAGGCGCCGATGGTCGCGATGATGACCGGCAAGAAGGTGCGATGACGCAGCGGATAATAAACCCCGAGATTGAAGATCGCGCCCAACAGCGCCATCCCGCCGAGCGCCAGCAGGAACGACAGCCAATAGGGCCAGCCCAGGTCAACCGCGAACACCACCATCAGATAGGCGGCGACCATCGAGAATTCGCCTTGCGCGAAGTTCACGACATTGGTGGCGCGAAAGATCAAGACGAAGCCGAGCGCGACCAGCGCATAAACGGCGCCAATCCCGATCCCGGTAAACAGCAGTTGCAGTGCGAGGTCCATGAAAACGCCCGGTTCGATGCGCGAGCAGGCAAAGCGATGCGGCCTCTCCGTCGCCGGAGAGGCCGCGCGGATCACATCAGTCGTCGAATTCGATATGCTTGTCGTAGACGATCGTTCCCTTCTCGTTCCTCACGACATTGTAGCCGTGCAGGCCGTCGCCATTCTGGTCGAAATTATATTCGCCCTCTGCTCCCGGAAACTTCTTGGTCGACAGGATGGCGTCGCGGATCTTGCCGGGATCGGTCGAGCCCGCCTTATTGATCGAGGCCGACAGTATGGTGACGGCGTCGTAAGGCCAGGCACTCTGGTTGTCCGGCGCGAATTTGTAGGCGTCGCGGTAGGCCTTGCCAAACGCCTTCGAAGCCTCGCTGGATTCCTCGGCGTAATCGGCCACGCCATAGGTGCCGTACAAGGCCGGACCCGCGAGTTTGGTCGAGGACACCGCAACCACCGACGGTGACCCGACCCAGGGAATGTTGACGCCGAGTTGGCGCAGTTGCCGTGCAAAAATGCCGAGATCGTTTTCGAAGGTGAAGTAGGTGCCGAGCACATCCGCACCCGATTGCTTTACTGCCAGCACGACCGGCGTGAAGTCCTGGCTCTGGTTGGCATAACCCTGGTCGAGCACGGCCGGCGTACCCAGCTTTTCGAGCGCCGACGCCAACGCTTTGCCGCCCGCCGTTCCGAACGCATCGGTCGAATGCACGATCGCCCACTTCTTCTTGCCGAGCGTGTTGACGCCGAAATCGGCGATCACGCGGCCGGAATAGCTGTCGTTCGGGCGGTAGCGAAACAGCCATGGATTATTCATGTGGGTTAGCGTCGGATCGGTTCCGCCGATCATTACGGGCTTGCCGAGCTTGAGCACGTCAGGCGCCATCGCATGGACCTGGGTCGAACGGATCGAGCCGAGGAAACCGACGATGTCCGACTGTGCCGCCAGCTTGGAGAACGCCAGCACGATGCCCGGGTTGGTGGTCTGATCGTCCTCGATCACGAGTTCGACCTGCTTGCCCAGGACACCCCCGGCCTTGTTGACGGCGGCAAGCGCGAGCTTGGCGCCGTTCTGCGCCCAGAGCCCTTGCTCGGCCGCTGGCCCTGTGACAGGAACGCACATGCCGATTTTGATGCTCGCGCCCTGCGCGTTTGCGCTCCTCAGGACGTAGGGGGCCGCAACGCCGGCCGCGATGCCCGCCGTAAATTCGCGCCTCGTCAGTTTCATTCGACCCTCCCTGGAACCGTGCTTTTCCGCCGGCTCTTATTGATATCTCGCGCTGCACCCGTAAAAGCGCACGGCAATGGCAGAGGCCTTCCGTCGCCGGAGAGGCTTCTGCCATTATCTCAGTCGTCGAATTCGATATGCTTGTCGAAGACGATCGTCCCCTTCTCGTTCTTCACGACGTTGTAGCCATGCAGGCCGTCGCCGTTCTGATCGAAATTGTATTCCCCTTCGGCGCCCGGGAATTTCTTCAAGCCGAGAATGGCTTCGCGGATCTTGCCGGGATCGGTCGAGCCCGCCTTGTTGATCGCGGCCGACAAGACAGTGACAGCATCATAAGGCCAGGCGCTCTGAAGGTCGGGCGCGACCTTGTAGGCTTCGCGATAGGCCTTGCCGAAGGCTTTCGAGGCTTCGCTGGATTCCTCTGCGTAGTCCGCCACGCCATAAGTGCCATAGAGCGTAGGTCCGGCAAGCTTGATCGCGGATACGTTCACCGTCGTTGGCGACCCCACCCAGGGGATCGTGACGCCGAGTTGGCGCAGTTGCCGGGCGAAGATGCCGAGATCGTTTTCGAAGGTGAAGTAGGTGCCGAGCACGTCCGCACCCGATTGCTTCACGGCGAGTACGACCGGGGTGAAGTCCTGGCTCTGGTTGGCATAGCCCTGATCGAGCACCGGCGGTGCGCCCAATTTTTCCAGCGCAACCGTCAGTGCCTTGCCGCCCGCAGTCCCGAAGGCGTCGGTGGAATGCACGACCGCCCACTTCTTTTTTCCCAATGTATTGACGCCGAAATCGGCGATGACGCGGCCGGAATAGCCGTCGTTCGGGCGGTAGCGAAACAGCCATTGATTGCCCATATGCGTGAGGGTCGGATCCGTCCCGCCGATCATCACGGGCTTGCCGAGCTTGAGCACGTCGGGCGCCATGGCGTGGACCTGGGTCGAACGAACCGAGCCGAGAAACGCAACGATGTCGGACTGCGCGGCTAGCTTGGAGAACGCGAGAACGATGCCCGGGTTGGTGGTCTGATCGTCCTCGATCACGAGTTCGACCTGTTTGCCCAGCACACCGCCGGCCTTGTTGACGGCGGCGAGCGCGAGCTTGGCGCCGTTTTGCGCCCAGAGCCCCTGCTCCGCCGCTGGCCCTGTGACAGGGACGCACATGCCGATTTTGATAGTCGAGGCCTGTGCCTTGGCGCCGGTGATAACATAGGGGGCCGCAACGCCGGCCGCGATGCCCGCCGCGAATTCGCGTCTCGTTAGTCTCATTCAACCCTCCCTGGAGCCGTGCTTTTTCGCCGGCTCTTATTGGTCTATCGCGCTGCACGCGGAACGCACTGCACGCCGTTTGTACTTACGAACTCTTGAAGAGCGAGTAAATTGATATTGCAGCGATTTGAGCCATCGGGCCAAGCCTTCGGGGCGACACGATGGCGCGCTTTTGTCCCGCGATGCGGCAACCATCTACTGCCTATTTGGTTGGCACCGAAAACGGAGCGGCAACACCCGTCGTTTGTCACTCGTTTTCTGAGGGCTCGGCGTCCGTCACTTCGAGCGCCGCCAGACTGTGTTCCAACGCCGCCAGCATGTTCTGGAGTTCGGCAAGCTTTTGCGCGCCATAGCGCCGCGTGATCGCGGCGTAAATCGACTCCGAGGTAGGGGCGACGAGTTCGATCAGCTTCAATCCCTTTTGGGAAATTGAGACGACGCCGCGTCGCAAGTCGGCCTTGGCCGTCCGGCGCTCGATCAACTGGCGTGCCTCGAGATCGCGCAGGATCCGCGACAGGCTTGGACCGAGCAGAAAGGCGACGCGGGCCAGTTCCGTCACTTCGATGGCGTCGACCGCGGCAAGCGCCCGCAAGATGCGCCACTGCTGCTCGGTCAATCCGTGCCGGCGCAGCGACGGGCGGAACTGCTTCATCACCGCCTCGCGTGCGCGCAACAGCGACATCGGTAGCGACTTGGAAAAATCGCGCATCGGAATTCGACGCTCGACCGGATGCGCGCCGCCACTGCCGGCCGGTTTTTTGAGCGTCATTGTCCTGCCCGTTAAGCCCAAGGAGATCGATCAGTCACGACCAGCTCGTTTGCGTTGCACAAATTTCCAACCGGTTTGCCGGCTTTAATTTAACATGTTAATCATATCCCGGCATCTCGATTTTTAAGAGGCCTTCGATACGGCCGACACAATCCCTGCCGATGATAACGCCTCTCGCCCCGTCAGCCGCTATTCGCCGGATCGAAAGCCTCCAAGTGGAGCAGCCCCGCCATGCCGCATTTCACCATCGAATATTCCGCCAATCTCGACGCACGCGTCGACATGGCTGACGTGGTGGAAGTCGTTCGCAAGGCTGCAGTCGAGACCGGCATCTTTCCGCTCGGCGGCATCCGCGTGCGCGCGGTGCGATGCGAGCATTACGCGATCGGCGACGGCAATCCCGACTTTGCCTTCTTCGACATGGTGCTGCGGCTCGGCGAAGGCCGCGACCTGCAAACCCGCAAGACCGCCGGCGAGCACATCTTTCGCGCGCTGTCGGCGTATCTCGATCCTGTGTTTGCAAAAGGCAAACTCGCTCTGTCGTTCGACATGCAGATCAACGACAAGGAGACCAGTTGGAAGCGCAACAACATCCATGAGGCTTTGAAGACAGAGGCCGCCCATGGATAGCGTGACGCCCAATAGCGTGACACCAAAGTCCGACCTGTTTCAAGCCAATCTCGAGCGTGCTGCCCCTCTGCTCGCGAAACTGAAAGCCGAAGGCATCTCGCATATGATCGGCGGCGAGAGCGTGCCGTCGATTTCCGGTGCCAGGTTCGAGACCCGATCGCCGATCGACGGCGCCGTGCTCGCCAACGTGGCACGCGGCGACACCGAAGACATCGACCGAGCCGCGACCGCCGCGAGCCTCGCTTTCAAGGCCTGGCGCGATATCGGTGCTGCGATGCGCCGGAAGCTGCTGCACCGCGTGGCCGACGCTATCGAGGATCATGCCGACGACATCGCCGTGCTCGAATGTATCGATACCGGTCAGGCTTATCGCTTCATGGCAAAAGCCGCGATCCGGGCAGCGGAGAACTTCCGCTTCTTTGCCGACAAGTGCGTGGAAGCCCGCGACGGGCTCAATATGCCCAGCGAAGAGCATTGGAATGTTTCGACGCGCGTGCCGATTGGCCCCGTGGGCGTGATCACGCCGTGGAATACGCCCTTCATGCTCTCGACCTGGAAGATCGCACCAGCCCTCGCTGCCGGTTGCACGGTCGTGCACAAGCCGGCCGAGTGGTCCCCGGTCACGGCTGATCTTTTGGCGAAGCTCGTCAAGCAGGCCGGCGTGCCCGACGGCGTACTCAATACGGTGCACGGCCTCGGCGAAGAGGCCGGCAAGGCGTTGACGGAACACCCCGCGATAAAGGCAATTGGATTTGTCGGCGAAAGCGCCACCGGTTCAGCCATCATGGCGCAGGGCGCGCCGACCTTGAAGCGGGTGCATTTCGAGCTTGGCGGCAAGAATCCGGTGATCGTATTCGACGACGCCGAACTCGATCGCGCGCTGGATGCCGTTGTCTTCATGATCTACTCGTTGAATGGCGAACGTTGCACGTCTTCCAGCCGGCTCCTTGTCCAAGAGCACATCGCGGACAAATTCATCGAAAAACTCGCCGCTCGCGTAAGGGCGCTCAAAGTCGGTCATCCCCTCGACCCCGCGACCGAAATCGGGCCCCTGATCCACGAGCGGCATCTGGCCAAGGTCTGCGGCTATTTCGACATCGCGCGGAAGGACGGTGCCGTGATCGCCGTCGGTGGTGCGCCGCATGACGGTCCCGGCGGCGGGCATTATGTGCAACCAACGCTGGTTACCGGCGCAACCCGCCATATGCGGGTGGCGCAGGAGGAAGTATTCGGGCCATTCCTGACCGTCATCCCGTTCCGCGACGAGGCTGACGCGGTCGAAATCGCCAATGATGTGAGATACGGGCTCACCGGCTACGTCTGGACGTCGGATATGGGCCGGGCGTTGCGCGTTGCAGATGCGCTGGAAGCAGGCATGATCTGGCTCAACTCGGAAAACGTCCGCCATTTGCCGACGCCATTCGGCGGCATGAAAGCTTCCGGCATTGGCCGCGACGGCGGCAACTATTCTTTTGATTTCTACATGGAAACAAAGCACGTTTCGCTGGCGCGCGGCACGCACAAGATTCAGAGACTGGGAATTTAGCCCCAATGCCTGTTCCGCAACACGTATTCGATCCGCCCTTCAACATCATCAGAAGCAGCCACGTCGTGCTCGATGTGGTGGATCTGAATGCGAGCTCTGAATTCTACGAAAATGCGGTCGGACTACACGTCGAGGACCGCGACGGCACCGCGATCTATCTGCGCGGCAGCGAGGAGCATCAGCATCACTCGCTGGTATTGCGTAAAGCCCCCCTCGCCGCCTGCCGTCGCCTCGGCTTCAAGGTCGGCAATGACGAGGATCTCGACAGGGCGGCAGCATTCTTTTCACAGAATGAAATCGCTCACGCCTTTGTAGATCAGCCGTTCCAGGGCAGGACGCTGCAATTTACCGATCCGTTCGGGTTTGCGATCGAGCTCTATGCGACGATGGACAAGCGTCCGCACCTGTTACGCCGCTATGATCTGTACAAAGGCTGCCACCCGCAGAGGCTCGACCATTTCAACGTCTTTGCCGCCGAGGTTCAGGACACGGTCGATTTCTACGCGCGGCTGGGCTTCCGCCTGACCGAATATGCCGAAGAAGACGGGCCGCAAGGGCGGATCGCGGCCGCCTGGTTGCACCGCAAAGGCAACGTACACGATTTCGCGATCACCAACGGCAAGGGCCCACGCCTGCACCATTTCGCCTATTGGGTGCCGACCGCCATGAACATCCTGCACCTGTGCGATGTGATGGCCTCGAGCGGATATCTCAAGAATATCGAGCGCGGGCCCGGGCGGCATGGTATTTCCAATGCCTTCTTTCTCTACGTCCGCGATCCCGATGGCCACCGCCTTGAACTTTACACCAGCGACTACTTCACCGGCGATCACGACCATGCGCCGATGCGCTGGTCGCTGAATGACCCGCGCCGGCAGACGCTGTGGGGCGCGCCCGCCCCGCGCTCCTGGTTCGAGCAGGGATCACCTTTCACAGGTCAGGCCGTCCGTGATCCGCAGTTTGTCGCCGACGTCACGATTGTCGACTAGCGCGGCGGATTGACGTGTGCGAATTCTCACAACGAGTACAAAATCGAGCGACCACACCGGAATTTTATATTTGCTGGCGTCCCTTTGGTTCTAACATCCGTCAACGGACATGAACCGGGACACTAGAAACACGGAGACTTTATGAAAATGTCCTTGATGATCGCGGCCGCCTCGCTGCTCGGCCTGGCGCCCGGCGTGTCCCCGATGGGCGCTGCGCATGCCGCCGAACTGAAGGTGCTGGCGGGCGGGTCACTCAGAAGCGTGCTGACCGAACTCGCCCCGCAATTCGAACGCGCCTCCGGCCACAAGCTTGTCATTGTCTTCGACACGACCCCCAATCTGATCAAGGCGGCGACGTCAGGTGAACCGTTCGACCTCGGTGTCGTTCCGATTGACGTTTTCTATGACGCTGCCGCCAAGACCCACTTCATGCCACCGGTCGAATTTGCGCGCGTCGGATATGGTGTTGCGGTGAAAGCCGGCGCGCCCAGGCCGGACATCAGCACAAAACAGGCTTTCAAGAAGACGCTGCTGGATGCCAAGTCGATCACGTTCCTGCCGGAGAGCGCCGCAGGCTCCTATATCCTCAGACTGTTCGAACGGCTCGGCATCGAGGAAGCGATGAAGGCCAAGACCATCGCGCAGGCGCAACCGACCGGAATCATTCCGGCCGTGGTCAGCGGCCAGGCGGAACTCGCCGTCTTCGTGAACAACGTCCTGACCGCACCGGGCGTCGACATCGTCGGACCGTTCCCGCCGGGATTGCAACAGGAACTGGTATTCCCGGCAGCACTTGCGGTCGACACCAAGCAAAAAGAAGCAGCCAAAGCTTTTATCGATTTCCTGATGTCGCCCGAGGCCGTCGCCGTTCTCAAGGCCAAAGGCATGACCCCAGGCAAAGGTTGAGCGCCGCCCTCCCCGGAGCATCCATGGTCGCGCCCCCCATCGCCGCCTTCGTCGTCGACGGCTCCGCCAGATACGGCGCCGTGACCGATCGCGGAGTTGTCGACCTCTCCGCGCGCTGGAGCAAGCAGTTTCCGACCTTGCGAGAGGTCATCGCCGCTGACGCACTGACCAGACTTGCCGAAGACGCCGCGCGCCTTCCGGCGGACCATGCGCTCGAGAGCGTTGCATGGCTGCCGCCGATTCCCGCGCCGGAGAAAATCATCTGCATTGGCGTCAATTACCCCGATCGCAACGCCGAATATAAAGACGGCTCGGACGCGCCAAAATATCCGAGCATGTTCTTCCGCACGCCGCGTTCGTTTGTCGGCCACGAAACACCGCTGATACGGCCGAAGGCATCCGTCCAGCTCGACTATGAAGGCGAATTGGTGCTCGTGATCGGCAGGGCCGGCCGGCATATCGCGGAGAGCAAGGCGCTCGATCACATCGCAGCGATCACGCTCTGCAACGAAGGCACCATCCGCGATTGGGTGCGACATGCCAAGTTCAACGTCACGCAGGGCAAGAATTTCGATTCCACGGGGAGCCTCGGCCCATGGCTTGTTCCCTACACGAATGAATCGCAGATCGCCGATGTCAGGCTGACGACCAGGGTCAATGGCGAGATACGGCAGGACGATCGCACCTCACGCCTGATCTTCGGCTTTCGCTACCTGATCCATTACATCTCGACCTTCACGACGCTGGAGCCCGGCGACGTCATCGTCACGGGCACACCGACCGGAGCGGGCGCGCGGTTCGACCCGCCGCGCTACCTGAAACCCGGCGATATCGTCGAGGTAGAAGCCGAAAATATCGGCTTGTTGCGCAACGGCGTGATCGATGAGATTTCCTGATGCCGGCTGATTGGACCTTGCCATGCCCGTAAGCTCCGGAGGCGAAGCCATCGTCAGCGGCCTGGTCGCGCACGGCGTCGACACCGTGTTCGGGTTACCCGGCGCGCAGATCTACGGCTTGTTCGACGCCTTCCATCAGGCGCAGCTCAAGGTGATCGGTGCGCGGCACGAACAGGCTTGCGGCTACATGGCCTTTGGCTATGCGCGATCGACCGGCAAGCCCGGCGTCTTCAGCGTGGTTCCGGGCCCGGGCGTGCTTAATGCGAGCGCCGCTTTGCTGACCGCTTTTGGCGCGAACGAACCCGTGCTTTGCCTGACCGGACAGGTCCCGACAGATTTCCTCGGCAAAGGTCGCGGCCACCTGCACGAAATGCCGGACCAGCTCGCCACGCTGCGCACCTTCGTGAAATGGGCCGACCGCATCGAATACCCGGCCAACGCTCCCGCTTTGGTCGCGCGCGCGTTTCAGGAAATGCTGTCGGGTCGCCGCGGTCCGGCGTCATTGGAAATGCCGTGGGACGTTTTCACGCAAAAGGTCGAAGTCGGCGCGGCCGAAATATTCGATCGCTTTCGTGCACCTCGGCCCGGTCCCGATCGGGTAACGTCTGCGGCTGCTTTGATCGCCGCAAGCAAGTCGCCGATGATCTTCGTCGGCTCCGGCGCGATCGACGCTGGCGATGAAATCCTTGAATTGGCCGAATTGATCGATGCGCCGGTGGTGGCGTTCCGGAGCGGGCGCGGCATCGTTTCCAATGCCCACGAGCTCGGACTAACCATGGCGGCGGCCTATCGGCTATGGCCGCAAACCGATTTGATGATCGGCATCGGCACGCGGCTGGAATTGCCGGCGATGACGCGCTGGCCATTCCGCCCACAAGGACTGAAGTCGATCCGTATCGATATCGATCCCGTGGAAATGCGACGCTATGCGCCGGACGCTGCCGTCGTCGCCGATGCTAAAGCCGGCACATCAGAGTTATCAGCGGCCGTACGAAAAACCGGCTACGCCAAAACCCGCGGCCGTCGCGCGACGATCGTTGAGGCCTCCGCTGCGGCGCTGCAAGAGATTCAAAAGATCCAACCGCAGATGGCTTACCTGAACATCCTGCGCGAGGTGTTGCCGTCGAATGCGATCGTCACGGACGAACTGTCGCAAGTCGGTTTTGCGTCCTGGTACGGCTTTCCCGTCTACGAACCGCGGACGTTCATCAGTTCGGGCTATCAGGGCACGCTCGGCTCCGGATTTCCGACCGCGCTCGGCGCCAAGGTCGCCCATCCCGACCGGCCGGTGGTTGCGATCACGGGCGACGGCGGCTTCATGTTCGGCGTGCAGGAACTCGCCACCGCTGTGCAATTCAACATCGGCGTGGTCGTGCTCGTGTTCAACAACAATTCCTACGGCAATGTGCGGCGCGACCAGCGCGAGCGTTTTGACGGCCGGATCGTGGCGTCCGACCTGGTCAATCCGGATTTTATCAAACTTGCCGAGTCCTTCGGCGTCGGTGCCGCGCGGGTCACATCGTCAGACCATTTCCGGCCGGCACTGGAAAAGGCACTCGCACATGGCGGTCCCTACCTGATCGACATCGAAGTGCCGAGGGACTCCGAGGTCAGCCCCTGGGCGTTCATTCATCCCGCGAAGCCATAGAGCATGATCCGGAAAAGTGTGTACGGTTTTCCCTCGCGACAAACGCAACGCGTTTGCGCGGAGATCATGCTCCAGAAATAAAGTCACTTAATCTTGCGGAAGGTCAGGTTGAGACGCTGCGGCCCCATGACCGGGTGATCGCCGTCGGCCAGCGGCGCGACACCGTGGAAAAATAGCCGCGACGGGCCGCCCCACACGGCGATATCGCCATGCTCGAGACGAAACCGCCGTGGCTTGTCGCTTCGCTTCAGCCCGCCGAACATGAAGATCGCGGGCAAGCCTAGCGACACCGAAACGATCGGTGCTGTGAAGTCGAGTTCGTCCTTGTCCTGGTGCAACGACATCTTCGCGCCGGGCACATAACGGTTAATCAAGCAGACATCAGGCGCGAATTTAGCGAAGCCTGCGCACTCGGCAGCACGATCTGCCAGTTCGCGAAGGATCGACGGCATTGCGGGCCATGGCCTGCCTGTCTCGGGGTCATCGGGGCTGTAGCGATAGCCGGTGCGATCGGTGACCCAGCCGGCGCTACCGCAATTCGTCATCGCGACCGACATCGGGTGGCCGCCGGGCGTCACCATATGACGAAACGGCGCCGCGGCCACGATGTCGCGCAACGTTGCAATCAAGTCGGCTTCGGAATCACCAATGAAGGCGCGCAGCAGCACGGCCCCTTCGGCCATCTCTTCCCGCGAAGCCCGCGCTTGCGGAAAACATGCAAACAAATCCGCCGTCAACGCGACAAACCCTCATTTGGCATCGTGGAAGATCACGCCGACCGTATGACGGCGGCCTGACCGAAGGCGGCTCACGCCGTGACGCATATTGACACGATAGAAGCCACGCGTCCCCTGCACCGGACGGACGTGCACAGCAAACGCCACGCCGTCGCCCTGAGCAAGCGGGACAACTTCCGCCCGCGATTGCATCCGCGGGCGCTGCTCGGTCAGCACAAACTCGCCGCCCTCGAAATCGCGGCGGGGTTCCGACAGCAGGATCGCCACCTGCAACGGAAAGACATGCTCCCCATAGAGGTCCTGGTGCAGGCAGTTGTAGTCACCTTCCCCGTATTGCAGCAGCAGCGGCGTCGGCCGAAGCTGCCCCGCTTTATGGCATCGGGCCAAAAACGCCTCGTGGCTTTCCGGATACCGGATGTCGATACCCATCGCCTCGTTCCAACGGTTGGCAGTGGGTTGTAGGCGCGCGTAGAGCAGCGGGCGCAACTCAGCGATCGGCTGCGGCAGCGGATAGGCGAAATATTTGTATTCCCCGCGGCCGAAGCCGTGGCGGCCCATCACAACCCGGCTGCGAAATATCTTGTCTTCGGGATAGAGCGCCGCCAATGCGCGGCATTCTTCCGGCGTGAGCAATCCCTTCAGCACCGCGCAGCCCTGCGTATCGAGATCGCCAGTGGCTTTCGTCCAGTCGATCGCTGTCACGCGGGCGGCGGCATCGGAGCGAGATCGGGTGATCGTTGTTTGAGCGGATATATTCATGCGGGCAACGTCGCAAATCGGGCCCCTCGCTGCCACCCGATTTCCGACTATCCCCGCACCGGCAACTCGATCACATCATATGCATGGCGGATCGTGCGCTTGCGCACGGGATCCTCAAGCTCGATCTCAAACCGGCTCGCCGGTCGAATACCGCCCTTGGCCGCGAACGTCCCGCCAAACATGGCGCAGCCATCCGGCAGTTTCCCATCGGTAAAGCCGCGCGTAAGCAATTCCGAGACCGACAGCATCGCGTCCAGCGTTCCCTCTTGATAGAGTTCCCGCTTGCCGCCGATCCAGGCATGGGAACGCAGAATCAGCTGGTCCCAGTGACCAATGACCTCCTCGAGCTCCCACAGCGTGGATGCCATCGGCTTGTCGCACATCTGCTTGGAGACAGTGACGCTATAGCTCTCGACCTTGCGGTCGGTATGGTCCGAGCCGAGACCGACGAAAGTGCGTCCTTGCCAGCCGATCAGCACAAACTCGACCTCGCCGCTGGAATTTTCGCCGCAAACCTCGATCTCGTCTTCCGTGGTCAGCCGCCGCGCCGAGCAACGGTAATAGATCGGCGTCGAAGCCGGCCGCGCAATGCCGATCGCCTCGAGTTCCGCGATGTGCTTGTCGCGCGCCACCGGATCGCGTCCGGTCCAGCCGGCGATCACAGCCCGGTCGATCGCCAAGGTCAGCGGCGTTGTGCCGTCTTTGCTTTCGATCGTGAAGGTCAGGTCAAACATGGATTGCAGCCTCCACGCCAGCCGCCAGATCGAAGATACGGCGATCGTGACCGCCCGCTGCGCTGAGCATGAAGCCGACCGGCGCTTCGCCGTCACGGTGACACGGCAGCGAAATGGAACAGCCATCCATCATGTTGATCAGCGTGCAGTTGCGCAATGACAGCAGGTTGGCTTTCGTGAACGCGTGGTCATCGGCAAGGTCCGAGATCTTCGGCGGCGTGATCGCACTGGTCGGCATGACGACAGCATCATAGGGAGCCAGCCGCGCCGTCGCGCGCGCGATCATAGATTTTCGCGCTTGGAGAATGTCGATGTAGTCGGCGGCCGTGATGGCTTCGCCGCGCGAGATGCGCAAGGAAACGCGGGGATCGTAGATATCGCCGTGGTTCTCGATCAGATAGCGGTGCCAGGCATAGCTTTCCGCGGCTGCAAATCCGCCCTTGCTGTTCATGACGGCGACGTCGAGAAATTCCGGCACTTCGATCCGCTCGATCAATGCACCCTGGCGCGACAATTTTTCGAGCGTGCGTTCGAAACTGCCCGCCACGCGATCGTCGAGGTCGTCGAGCGCCACCGTCGTGGCTACCGCCAACCGCATTCCCTTGACGGAGCGCGGTTGTATGGGTCGAACCGGCTCGTCGGCAAGCACCGCATCGAGCACCGCGCAGCACTCGACGGTGCGCGCCAACGGCCCAAAACTGTCGAGCGTGAACGATAGAGGTACACCGCCATCGCGCGGAATACGCTGCTGGGTCGGTTTGAAACCGACGATGCCGTTATAGGCGGCCGGAATCCGGCACGATCCGCCGGTGTCCGAACCAAGCGCACCGTGCGCCATGCCGTCGGCGACCGACACCGCCGCGCCCGACGACGACCCGCCCGGCACGTGCCCGACCCCGCGCTGCCAGACGCTCTTGGGCGTGCCGTAATGCGGATTGATGCCGATGCCCGAATAGGCGAATTCGGTCATGTTGGTGCGGCCGATCAGGATAAAACCGGCGCGCCGCAAGCGCGACACCACCGGCGCATCGTTTTCGGCCGGCGGTGAATCGTCCAGCGCCCGCGAGCCGGCCCGCGTGACCTGGCCCTTGATGTCGAACAAATCCTTGATCGAGATGGGAATGCCGGCAAAGACCGACGGCGCGGCCTTGACTTCGCGGAGCCGATCCATGGCCTTGGCCGCCTCGATCGCCGCCTCGACCTCGACATGCACGAAGGCACGGGCCCCTTCGCCTGACTTGTCGGCAATTTTGGCCAGGCACTCGTCGACCAGTTTTCGCGCGTTGGTGCGGCCGCTTTCGAGATCGGCTGCGAGAGCCGTCAGTGTCGGGGTGTTGGGCATGGTCATTGTTTCTCTTGCTACAGTCTATCCGGGCCGGCATCGATCTCCAGATCGAGCAAGGCAGAGCTCAGCGATTTGCCATGCGCGTCCAGCGCGAGCGACCGGGTTACGCCGCCGCCCAGCGCCTTGTCCATCACGAAGTTGAGCGCAAAAATTTTGGGCAACTCATAGCGGACCACCTCGCCTTCGACCACGCCGGCGAAATGCGCCTTGACGCGCGCCGGGGTAACCTGGGCGATCAGTAGCGGGTAGTGTTTCGCGTCATAGGCGATCACGGAAATATTGGAGATATTGCCCTTGTCGCCGGTGCGGGAATGGGCGATCTCGCGCAGCTTCATTACTACTTTCCCTCGACGAATTGCACAGCCGGCTGCGCCAATTCGCGCGGCAACAGGACCGAAGCGACCGCGACGACATCGCGCGCGGATTTGAAAGCCCCGCCCCCACCGGCCGGGCCGTTGGTGTAGAGCGTTTCGACCTCGTTGCCGATCCGGATCGCTTCGCGCAGGTTGTCCGTACGGCCGCTGACGCGAACGCGCACCTCATAGGGCTCGTTGGCATGGCTTGAGACCTGCGTACCATGCAGGGAATCGACGCCAATCAGATCAAACCGCAATTCGTTGGTCACAACGCCCGTGAGCTTCAACCGCTCACGAACGATCTCGAGCGCGAGTTGTCCGCGCGCCAGAGCACCGGGACCGGCATAGGACATCTGGCCTTCGCCGATGAAACTATCGACATAGCCGACCGATACCTTCAGCGTCGCGGGACGTTCACTGCCGCGGCCGCCACTGATCCGCACCCGATCCTTACCCACCTCCTCGATCGCCACTTGCGAAAAGTCCGCGGTCACGTCCGGCTGGAGGTACCGGACGGGATCGTGCACCTCGTAGAGCAGTTGCTCCTTGCAGGTCTGCGCGGTGACGGCGCCGCCGGAGCCTTCGACCTTGGTGATGACGAGGCTGCCATCCTCGCCGACCTCGCCGATGGGGAAACCGAGCCGCGCCAGATTTTCCACGTCCTTGAAGTGCGGATCGGCAAAATAACCACCCGTAACCTGGCCGGCGCATTCCAATAAATGACCGGCAACAATGCCCTTGCCGAGCAGATTCCAGTCATCCATCGCCCAGCCAAAGGCATGGATCAGCGGCGCCAAGAATAACGCGGGGTCAGACGCCCGGCCGGTGATCACGACGTCGGCGCCACCAGCCAGCGCCTCTGCCATCGGCCCGGCGCCCAGATAAGCATTGGCCGATATCAAGCGGTTGCCGAGTTGGCTGATTCCGCCGTCGAATTCCATGATCGGGAGGTCGCTTTGCCGGCATGCCGCGAGAACGTCGTCGCCGGTGACCGCCGCGATCTTCAGGGAAAGCCCCATTGATCGCGCCAGGCTCGCGGTCTTGCGCGCCGCGGCAAGCGGATTGGCCGCCCCCATATTGGTGACGATCTTGATGCCTTTGGCCGCACAGACCGGCAGCACCGCGCGCATCCGCTCTTCAAGCAGCGGATCGTAGCCGGTGTCCGGATTCTTCATGCGGGCCTGCTGGGCGAGAGCGACGGTACGCTCGCCCAGACATTCGAACACCAGATACTGAATGTCGCCCTTTTCGGCGAGTTCCAGCGCCGGCTCGATGCGATCGCCCGAATAACCAGCGCCTGATCCGATCCGGATGGTTCGCATTATTTCAGTCCGAAATAAGCCCGCCGCAGCGCCTCGTTGTCGGTCATCTCGGCCACCGTTCCGGAAAAGCGGATACGGCCACCTTCGAGCACGAACACGCGGGTCGCGACCTCAAGGAAGCCGATATTCTGCTCGGCAATCAGCAAAGCAAGCCCTCTTCCACGCAGGTCGCTCAGGATCCGGATGACCTCCTTGACGAACAAAGGCGACAATCCGGCCGACGGTTCGTCCATCACCAGAAGTCGAGGTTCGGCCGCCAAAGCCTTGGCGATACCGAGCATTTTTCGCTGACCGCCGGAAAGGCTGGATGCCGGCGCACGGCGTTTGTCGCGCAGCACCGGGAAGGTGTCGTAGAGATCGTCGATCCGGGGGTTGGCATGCCCAAGCGCCTGCGCGCCGATCCGGATATTTTCCTCAATCGACAGGTCGGGAAAAACCGCCAGTTCCGACATATAGGTCATCCCCAGCCGCATCCGCGCGCTGGAACGCATCCGCGTCACATCCTCGCCGCCGAGCCTGATGCTGCCGTGCCTCGCCTCGATCAGGCCGACCAGCGATTTAAGAAAGGTGGTCTTGCCGGCGCCGTTGGTCCCGAGCAGCAGCACGGTTTCGCCGGCGCGGACGTCGAGATCGACGCCCCACAACACCTGCATCGTGCCGTAGCCGGCATCGACGCCTTGAGCCGTCAGCAAGGACGTGGCCTCAGGCGGCATGCTCGCCTCCCAGGAACACCTCGATGACCTGCGGAACCTTGACCGCGACCGCGAGCTTGCCCTCGAAAATCTCCTTGCCGGCGTTCATGACGATGACGCGGTCAGTGATGTGCTCGATAAAGCCCATGAGATGTTCGACCACGATGATCGCCATGCCCTCCTTGACAAGCGCCTTGATGCGCTCCGCGATCCAGTCGAGTTCCGCCGGATTGAGGCCGGCGGCGAGTTCGTCGAGCAACAAAAGCCGCGGACGGGTGGCGAGCGCACGCACGAGATCGAGCATCTTTTGTTGCGCGTTATTGAGATCGGCCGCCGGGCGGTCGGCCACTTCAGCCAGCCGGTATTCGTCCAGGAGAGCGCCCATGGACGGTGGTGCGGCCGATGCCCCGCCATACGCCAGGGCCACCTCGACGTTCTGCCGGACCGTCAGCGACAAAAATGGTTTTGGGATCTGGAAGGTGCGATTGACGCCGCGGTGGACGAGCTTGTGCGAGGCGACGGCGCCGATCGAAGCGCCTTCCAATACGATCTCGCCACCGTCAGGGGCATAAAGACCGGAGATCACATTGATCGCCGTGGTCTTGCCGGAGCCGTTGGGACCGACCAGTCCCAGAATCTCGCCGGACGAAACGTGGAAGCTCAAGCCGTCCAGTGCGCAAAAGCCGCCGAAGCGTTTCACGAGTTTGGAAACCTTGAGGAATGGTGCGCTCTCAGGGGACATGCCATCCCCTGCGAGTTGCGAGCGACACCAGTCCTGCGGGAAGAAACAGCACCAGCCCCATGATCAGGAGGCCGTAGATCAGCTGAAAGTACTGCGGCGCGGTAAATCCGATCAGGTTGTAGATGCCGTAAAGGATGACGACGCCGACGATCGGTCCTGATATCGAGGCGACGCCGCCGAACAGTGCGAACACGATCGCGAAGATACTGAACTCGCCGCTGAAGACATTGTCGGGATAGAACACCGAAACGTACCAGGCGTAGACGCCACCGGCGAGACCTGCGACCAGCGCGGACGTCAGCCAGGCGATGATCCGCATCCGCACGACATTGACACCCGCCATCGAGGCGCTGACGGCATCCTCTCGCACCGCCTGCAACGCAAGGCCAAAGCGAGAGTTTTTCAGGAAGACCACTACCCCCAGCGTTAGCGCCAGCACGACGAGCGCTGCCGCATAGGCATAGGTCGGATCGAACGTGCCGGTGAGCGAGACGCCATAGGGGCCGCGCGTGATCGGCTCAAGCGCCGGGTTGGCGATGAAATGCAACACCGCCAGCGACGCGGCAAGGTTGGCAATGGCGAAATAGGCGCCCGAGAGACGCAACAGCGGCGTGAGCAACAGTCCAAGCGCGACGCCGACGAGGCCGGCGACAAACACCGCGACCACGGCCGGGGCCTGGAAATGCATCACCAAGATCGCAAAACCATAGGCGCCGGCTCCGAAGAAGCCGACATAGCCGAACGGCAGATAACCGGTGAAGCCATAGATGATGTTCACTCCTTGCGCGAGGATCAGGAAGATCACGAAGTTGAACAGCAGCAGATGGTTTTGATAGACGCACGGCAGCACCGCAAAGACGGCGAGCAGCGGTAGCGCGATGAAGAGCAAATGCTTGGCGGCGTTAGGCAACACGCACCCGCCTTCCGAGCAGACCGCTCGGACGCAGCAGCAAAATGAAGATCAGGAGCACATAGGGCAACAGGTCAGCCCATGAGCTCAAATAGGTCTGCACCACCATGTAGCAGATGCCGTAGACGACACCGCCGAGCGCAGTGCCGAGCGGATTTCCCAGCGAGCCGAGTACCACGATGGTGAAGGACGTAACGGTGGCATCGGCGCCAAAGGCCGGCGTCACCGAGCCAAACATGAAGGGTGCAAAGATGCCGGCAACGGCCGCCAGTCCCAACCCGATGCCGAAGGCAGCGGCCGACACGCGGTCGACGTCGATCCCGGTTGCGAAGGCTTCATCACGCCGCGACATCACCGCGCGGGTCAGGGTGCCCAGACGAGTCTGGTAAAGGTATACATAGACACATCCGATCGCGATCAGGCTGGTGACGGCGGCGATCACCCAGGACGCCGGAAACCCCTGCCCGAAGATCTGCACCGGTCCGCCGCTATTGGGCGAGCCGCCGAACCATTTGACCTTGATCGTCGAAAACACTGTGCCCAGCGCGCGGCTTTGAATCGAACGTTCGCTGGTGCCGAGAAAGATCGTGGTGACGGCTTCGATGACCTGAGACAGGCCGAAGAAAAGGATGATCGAGAGCATTTCCGGGTTGGTCGACCCCTGAAGCCGCGGCACCAGCACCCAGTACAGCAGCATGCCCGCAACCAGGAAGATCATGAATGCCAGTGGCACCGCGAACAACGGATCAATCCCGATGACGGTGACGACGCCAACCGCTACGAACGCGCCCAGCATCAGGCAATCGCCATGCGCCAGATTGACGATCCGCATGACGCCGAACACCAGATTGAGACCGATGCCGACCAAGCTGAAATACAATCCGAACAGAACGCCCGCGACCAGCGCATAAACTAGCATCTAGTGCCGCCTATTTGAAGTTCCTGCCCCACAAGCCGCGACCCCTCTTCAGGAACTTCAAATAGAGAAGCGGCA
>Ga0210389_10001131_pt1 | contig 21989 bp, 19 predicted proteins | sample IncBWH28OmetaG_FD_160127 | JGI IMG/M metagenome (GOLD analysis project Ga0210389, IMG submission 160127) | Forest soil microbial communities from Barre Woods Harvard Forest LTER site, Petersham, Massachusetts, United States - Inc-BW-H-28-O ...
TCGGGGGCGGCGGCGAGGTTCGCTGGTGTCGCGCTCTGGGAAGATTGGAACGCCGAAGCGGGATCGCCGATTTGTTGTGCGCCGGCTGATACGGTAAGGGCGAGGACCAGCAACGCAGGGCCAAGTGGGCGAAGGAATGCCTGAGCTGTGAGGCGCGCCCGGTTCTCCGCCGTATTGAAAACGAGTTTCACTGTGCCCCCAGTTTGTTGGTTAACTATTGTATACGGCAATATGTTAACACTAATTAACGACAATCAATGACAATCGACGATTACGCGTCAAGCGATGCCCCGAGGCGAATCTCCAAAAAGTTCGAGTTCCGAGCTTACGCACAGTTAATTACAGGAATGTTACAAACTGCCGGATCGCGAGAACCAGCGGTCCGGCCCTCGGGCCGATAACCAACGCTTTCTCTCTTGCGTTTGACAGCATTCCTAGCGAACCCCTAACCTTGATTTTCTCCGGCTTATGAAAGTTCTGGTGTTAGGGAGTGGCGGGCGCGAGCATGCGCTGGTGTGGAAGCTGCGGCAGTCGCCGCGGGTTTCGCAGCTTTACTGCGCGCCGGGAAATGGTGGCATCGCGGACGACGCGGAGTGCGTGGCCGTCGACCTCAAGAGTCTAGCGTCGATCACGGAGCTGGCTGAGCGTCTGCGTCCCGATCTTACGGTGGTCGGTCCGGAACTGCCGCTGACGCTGGGGGTGGTGGATGCGTTCGGCGAACGCGGGTGGCCGGTGTTTGGGCCGACGCGCGCGGCGGCACAACTGGAAGCGAGCAAGAGTTTCGCGAAGGAGTTCTTGCAGCGACACCGCATTCCGACGGCTAACTTTGCCATTTGCGATTCGATTGAGCAGGTGCGGTCGGCGCTAAGTCATTTTCACGCGCCGGTGGTGGTGAAGGCCGATGGACTCGCCGCGGGCAAGGGCGTGGTGATCGCCAAGGGCAAGGAAGAGGCAGCGAGCGTGGCGGCGGAAATGCTCAGCGGGAAGATGCTGGGTGAAGCGGGAGCGCGGGTCGTGCTGGAAGAATGTTTGAAGGGGGACGAGCTTTCGTTTCTTGTGTTCAGCGACGGTGAGCGCGTGGCGCCGCTGGTGGCGGCGCAGGATCATAAGCGTGTGGGCGACGGCGACACGGGTCCGAACACGGGCGGCATGGGAGCGTATTCGACCTCCGATATTGTGGATGACCAGATGCGCGACTGGCTGGTGCATCACATTGCGCAGCCGGTGGTTGCGGGCATGAAGGCCGAGGGGGCGGAGTTTAAGGGCGTGCTCTACTGCGGGCTGATGATGACGGCGCGCGGGCCCATGGTGCTGGAATTTAATTGCCGCTTTGGCGATCCGGAGACGCAGCCAATTCTGATGCGGCTGGAGAGCGACCTGACCGAGGCGATGGAGGCTTCGATTGAGGGGCGCATGAGCGATGGGGATTTCAAGTGGTCGGCGGATGCATCAGTGTGCGTGGTGATGGCGTCGGGGGGATATCCTGGGACCTACGAAGTCGGGAAGCGGATTGATGGGCTCGAGGAAGCTGGTGAGGTTGCGGGCGTGAAAGTTTTTCATGCGGGGACTTCGAAGCGCGATGGGGTTTATTACACGACAGGTGGTAGGGTGTTGGGAGTGACGGCGCGGGCTGCTTTGTTGGAAACGGCTGTCGGCAAGGCTTATGAGGCATGCGGGAAGATTTCGTTTGATGGGGCGCATTACCGGAAGGATATTGCGGGAAGAGCGCTGAAGAAGTGATGGGACGGAGATTCCCTTCCGGGCCGCAGGTTCCGCTATTGTGAAAGGGATCCTTCGACTGCGAGTTTGCCTGCTGAGGCGAGACAAACTCTTCGCTCAGGATGACAATTTCTAAGGGATATTTTGAGGAGAGAGATGAGCAAGACGCTGGTTTCAATTGTGATGGGGAGTGATTCGGATCTCGAGATTATGCGCGAGGCGGGGAAGGCGCTGGATGAGTTTGGGATCGGGTGGGAAATTGATGTGAGCTCGGCGCACCGGTCTCCGGACCGGACGGCGGACTTCGCGCGCAAGGCTGCGGGACGCGGGATTCAGGTGATCATTGCGGGGGCGGGCGGGGCGGCGCATCTGGCGGGAGTGATTGCGGCGCATACGACTCTGCCGGTGATTGGGGTGCCGATTCCTTCGACATCGCTGCAGGGGATGGATTCTCTCCTGGCGACCGTGCAGATGCCGGCGGGGATTCCGGTGGCGACGGTGGCGATTGGGAAGCCGGGCGCGACCAATGCCGGGATTCTAGCGGCACAGATGATTGCGCTAGGCGATGCTTCGGTGGTGAAGAAGCTTGAGGCGCATAAGGAGAAGTTGGCACGGGGAGTCGAGGAGAAATCGAGGAAGCTGCGGGAGAAGTAGGACTCACACCGCGAATCAAAATCCCCACTCTAACGTCGCAAAGTGCGCGACGTTAGAATGGGCACCCTCCGGAAACTGCCTCCAGGGTGTGTCGGCGCTGAAAGGATTCTTCGGCTTTCGCTTGCCCGGCGCTCAGAATGACAAATCTGGTTAGAGATTTAGTCCCTTCAAGTACTCGCGGAATGGGCCGCCCAGGTCGTTGCGCTTGAGTGCGAATTCTACCGTGGCTTTGAGGAATCCTAATTTGTCGCCGGTATCGTAGCGGCGGCCTTCATAAACATAGGCGTACATTTTTTCCTGCTTGAGCAACATGCGCAGGCCGTCAGTGAGCTGGAGTTCGCCGCCGGCTCCAGTTGGAGTCTTCGCCAGGCAATCGAAAATCGCAGGCGTCAAAATGTAGCGGCCGATGATGGCGAGGTTCGACGGGGCTTCCTCGGGTTTGGGTTTTTCGACCATGTTACGAATTTCGAAGAGACGGCCGTTGAAGCCCTCCGCGGGTTGAGCATCGAAGACGCCGTAGGAGGAAATCATTTTGCCTTCGACGACTTGCGCGGCGATCACGGAACACTGCTTTTCGTTGAAGACGTCGACCATCTGCTTGAGCGCGGGGACGGTGGCGTCGATGACGTCGTCGGCGAGCAGGACGGCGAAAGGTTCATTGCCGACGAGTTCGCGCGCCATGAGCACGGCGTGGCCGAGGCCAAGCGCTTCTTTCTGGCGGACGTAGGCGACATGCATCATGTCGGAAATGTTGCGGACGATTTTGAGCAGGTCGGTTTTCTTGCGGTCGTCGAGCATGCGCTCGAGTTCGTAGCTGACGTCGAAGTGGTCTTCGATGGCTTGCTTGCCGCGGCCGGTGATGATGAGGATCTGATCGCAGCCGGAAGCCATGGCTTCTTCGACGCCGTATTGGATGATGGGCTTGTCGACGAGCGGGAGCATTTCTTTCGGCTGGGCTTTAGTGGCGGGCAGAAAACGCGTGCCCAGGCCGGCGGCAGGAAATACGGCTTTGCGGACTTTCATGGGCATGGGTCGGGTGATTCGGTCTTCTGTCTTTGGTCTTTGGTCTTTCCGTTTCAGATTCCGGATAATTGTAGCTGGTCGCGTTTGCGGCTGGCGAACTGGCTGAGGCCTTTGTAATTCTTGGGATATTACGCGGCGCTGAAGCTCCGCTTTTCCATGCAGCAACCTTCACGGCGCGGCCCGACGCTGCACCCTTTCAAATCTAATTCGGGCTCGTGGCCGATCGAACTTCAGATGCTGATTCCTCGCTGGCCAGTTGCTCTAGAACTGTGCGGAGGGCGCGGAGGACCTCGTCGGCCGCGGTTGCCTTCAAAACGAATTTCAACATTCCATCGGGGGTGAATTGCGCGCCGCGCTGGGCGGAGACGAATCTCGCCAGCTGCTCGGGATCGACGGCGGCGTTTTGGCGGAACTTGAAAGTCACGAAATCGCGCTTGCGCTCGATGGCGTTCACGCCGACGCGCATGCCGAGCAGCTTGAGACTGGCGTAGTCGAGCAGGTTGCGGACGGCTTGCGGTGCGGGGCCGTAGCGGTCTGTTAGCTCCGCTCCCACATCTGTGAGTTGCGATTCGGTTTCTACGCGGGCTACGCGCTTGTACATCTGCAGGCGCTGATTTTCTTCGGGGATGTAATCCGAGGTGATGCGGATGTTGAGGCCGAGGTTGAGTTGGGTTTCGGCCTCGTCCGGCGCAGATTCGCCTTTCATTTCGCGGACAGCGCGTTCGAGCATTTGGGTGTAGAGCTCGAAGCCGATGGCCTCGATGTGTCCGCTTTGCTCGCCACCCAGGAGATTGCCGGCGCCGCGCAGTTCGAGATCGAGCGCGGCGATTTTGAATCCGGCGCCTAGGTCGGAGAATTCTTTTAGCGCGGCGAGGCGGCGGCGGGCGATGGGCGTGAGCTCGACTTCTTTCGGAATCAGCAGGTAGGCGTAGGCGCGGCGGTTGGAGCGACCGACACGTCCGCGGAGTTGGTAGAGCTCGGAGAGGCCGAGGCGGTCGGCGCGGTTGATCAGGATCGTGTTGCAGAGCGGGATGTCGAGGCCGTTTTCGATGATGGTGGTGGCGACGAGGATGTCGGCTTCGTGATGCATGAAGCCGAGCATCACTTTTTCGAGCTCAGTTTCACCCATCTGGCCGTGGCCTACCATGATCTTCGCTTTGGGAACGAGTTCCTGCAGCTTGGCGGCGATTTCCCAGATGCTATCGACGCGGTTGTGGACGAAATAGACCTGGCCGCCGCGCTCTAATTCTTGTTCGATCGAGGACTGAATTAATTTGTCGTCCCAGCTGGCGACGACGGTTTGAATCGCCATGCGATCTTTGGGCGGAGTCTCGATGACGCTCATATCGCGCAGGCCGACCAGCGACATGTGCAGCGTGCGCGGGATGGGCGTGGCCGACATGGTGAGGACGTCGACTTGCTTGCGCATCTGCTTGATGCGCTCTTTGTGGCGGACGCCGAAGCGCTGTTCTTCGTCGACGATGAGCAGGCCGAGGTCGGCGAACTTGAGATCTTTGGAGAGGATGCGGTGGGTGCCGATGAGAATGTCGATCTTGCCGGCTTCGGTTTTCTGCAGAATTTCTTTTTGCTGCTTCGGATTGCGGAAGCGGCTGATCATTTCGATGGTGACGGGGAAAGGTCCGAAGCGCTGCTTGAAAGTTTCGTAGTGCTGGAAGGCTAGGACCGTGGTGGGTGCGAGGACCGCAACCTGCTTGTTGTCGCCGACGGCTCGGAAAGCGGCGCGCATGGCGACTTCTGTCTTGCCGTAACCGACGTCGCCGCAGAGCAGGCGATCCATGGGCTGGGAGGATTCCATGTCGCGAGTGACGTCGGCGATGGCCTGCGCCTGGTCTTCGGTCTCGTTGAATTCGAAGGCGTCTTCGAACTCGCGTACGAATTCGTTGCCGGCGGGGAAGGCGTGGCCCTTGGCCATTTTGCGCTCGGCGTAAAGTTTGAGAAGTTCGTCGGCCATATCTTTCATGGCCTTGCGCACGCGCGCTTTCGTTTTCGACCATGCCTGCGTCCCGAGATGACTCAAGGCTGGCTTGGCCCCTTCAGAAGACCTGTATTTCTGAATCAGGTCGAGGCGCGTGAGCGGCACGTAGAGGCGCGCGCCTTCGGCGTATTCGAGCAGCATGAATTCGGCGTTGCCATCGCCCTGATTGATTTCTTTCAGGCCTTGATATTGACCGATGCCGTGTTCGACGTGGACTACATAATCCCCGACTTGCAGATCGCGGAAATCGGAGAGGAACGCAGAAACTTTTGACTTCTGGCGCTGGGGGCGGGACGCGACGGCGTCGGATTCGTCGAATAAATCGCGCGCTCCGAAGATGGCGAGGTGCGCGTCGGGGAAAAGAACTCCGTCGGGGACATAGGCTTTGGCGAGCGTGGTGGTGAGTACTTCGCCGGCGAAGTAACTGGTTTCGTCGGCGTAGCTTTCGCCGCCGCGGGTGCGGCTGCCCAGGCGAAAGCTGACGTTGTATTCGGTGAAGATGTCGGCCAGACGCTCGACTTCGCCGGTGTTGGGCACGGAGAAAAGAACTTGATTGCCCTGGCCAGTAAGTTTCTGAACTTCTTCAAGCATCGACGGAACTGCGCCGTGGAAGCGTGGAGTGGGCTGGGTGAGAAAAGTCACTGCGTCGTCTTCGGTGGTGTGGGTGACACCGAGGTGCTCGACGTCGGCGCCGGTGAGGGTCGCGACTTTGTTCCACCAGGCTTCGGGCGGGAGATATAAATCCACGGGGCGCACGAGATTGCCGACGCCGCTGCGCTCGTGAGCTTCCTCGACGCGAGTCCAGAATCGATCGAATTCGGTGCGGAGCAGATCGGGTTCGTCGAGTAACACGGCAGCGTGCGGAAGCAGGTCGAAGACGGTGCGATCGGCTCCAGCGACGGGGGCGTAAAACTCCCAGCCGGGGAAAACGGTGACGCCGCCGGAACGGACGGCGGCTTCGACGATTTCGTCGGTGCCCGTAATGCGCTTGCCTGAAAGGCGTGTGTGGATTGCGCCCAGGAGATGATCGCTGACCGGAGTTTCGGTGAGCGGCAACAGGAGCGCTTCGTCCATGGGATTAGAGGAACGCTGCGAAGCGGGATCGAAGCGGCGAATCGATTCGACTTCATCGCCGAAAAATTCGACACGAACCGGGCGCTCTGCTTCGGGAGAGTAGACGTCGAGAATGCCTCCGCGTAGGGCGTACTGGCCGGGCATTTCGACCACATCGGCGGACTCGTAGCCAACGGTGTTCAGGTGGGCGAGAAGCTTGTCGACGTCGAAGGATTCGCCGCGGCGCAGAACGCGGGCCAGGTCAGCGTAGTAATCGGGAGAGCGCAGCAGGATGGCCGTTGCGGCGACTGGAGTAACTACGATCGATGCTTTACCGGTGGCGATTTTCCAGAGGGCGGTGGCGCGCTCTTCCTGTAATTCGGGATGTGGGGAAAGATTCTGAAAGGGGAGCACGTCGCGGGCGGGGAGGGCGACGACGCCTTCGGGATCGCTGGCGGCGGTGAGTTCGCAGAAGCCGCGGAGCACGGGGACGAAGTCTTCGACGGCGCGGTTGTCGTTGACGACGACGACTAGTGGGCGATCGGCGTGGCGGCGCAGAAGCACGAGCAGAAGGGCTTTTGCCGTGGGTGAGAGGCCGGAGACACGAATACGGCCCGTGCCCTCCCGGAGGTGGGAGGCAACACGCGTGAAGGCGGGAAGCATTTCTACGTCCGCGAAGAGTTCGCGGACGAAGGGAAGCAGCATGCTTTTTGATTTTAACAGGAATGGGGGAGGGGATTGGGGAGTGGGCGGAGACGCGGTACTTCGAACTGACTGCTGCTCAAAATCCCCACTCTAACGTCGCAAATTGCGCGACGTTAGAAATGGGGTACCCGCGGCGCGAATGCTCAGGGAGTGAAAATCAGCTTGACATGCGATTTGTTTCGGTGTATTTAACCTAGTAGTTATTTAACTGAATAGTTTAATAAAGTTATGAATGATCGATTGAGCGAGACTTTCGGGGCACTGGCGGACCCTACGCGGCGGGCGATTCTGGCGCGGCTGGCGTCAGGGGAAGCTTCGGTTACGGAATTGTCCGAGCCGTTTGCGATGAGCATGCCGGCGATTTCGAAACATTTGAAGGTGCTGGAGCGGGCGGGGCTGATTGCGCGCGGGCGCGAAGCACAGTGGCGGCCGTGCCGGCTGCAGGCCGGTCCTCTGCAGGATGTGGCGGGATGGGTGGAACATTACCGGCGATTCTGGGAGGAAAGCTTTGACCGGCTGGGAGACTATCTGCAGGAACTAAAGAGAGAAGACGCGGGAAACAAGAATCTGAAATCCAAGACGAAGGAGAGCAGGCATGTCCGCAGACCAGGTAAGAAATAGCGCAGCCGAGAGCAGCGCCAACAAGATTAGCGCCAACGCGAAGACGGAATCTTCGGAATGGGATCTGGTGATCACGCGCGTGTTCGACGCGCCGCGAGCGCTGGTGTTCAAGGCCTGGACCGAGACGCGGCACCTGGCGCAGTGGTGGGGGCCGAAGGGATTCACAAATCCGGTTTGTGAAATGGATGTGCGGGTCGGCGGCGAGTTGCGGATCCATATGCGGGCTCCGGATGGCGTGGTGTATCCGATGAAGGGAGTGTTTAAAGAAATCGTTGCGCCGGAGCGGTTGGTCTTTGTCTCAAGCGCACTCGATGGGGACGGCAGGTCGATGTTCGACATCCTGAACACCGTGCTCTTTGCCGAGAAGCGCGGGAAAACGACGCTGACGCTGCAGGCGCGAGTGATCACGGCGACGGCGCAGGCTCCGCAATATCTCAAGGGGATGGAGATGGGATGGACGCAGAGTCTGGATCGGTTGGAGGAGAAGTTGACGAAGATGAGGAATGAGAGATGAGAGATGACAGGTGAGCTGGTTTTACAAATTCCTGCACACGGAGAAAAAATGATGCAATCAGAGACTCAAGCTGGTCCGGTTTCAAAGGCGATGTTGTGGACGGGAAGAATCATGAGCGCGTTGCCGGTCCTGATGATATTGATGGCGTCGGTGATGAAGCTGATGAAGGTGCCTACGGTGGTTGAGGGGACGGTGCATGCGGGATTTTCTCCAGGATTGATTGTGCCGATCGGGATTCTTGAATTGGCCTGCGTGGTTGTCTATGTGATTCCGCGAACCGCGGTACTGGGAGCGATCTTGCTGACCGGGCTGATGGGAGCCGCGACGGTCACGACGCTGCGCATTGGCGATCCGACATTTCCGATGCCAGTGGTTCTGGGGATGCTGGCCTGGGGAGGGCTGTATTTGCGCGACCGGCGGCTGCGCGCGCTGATTCCGGTGCGAAGGGACGAGAGGGCGTGATGGCGCAAAATGCGTCGCATGACGAGGCTGAGGTTCTGAGGATCATTGCGGATCAGCAGAAGGCGGTGTGCGCGAAGGATGTCGACCGGATCATGAGCCACTACGCGGCTGAATTCTGTGTGTTTAACGTGAAGCCTCCGTTCCAGATTCGTGGGGCCGCAGAGTGGCGGCGGGTGTGGGAGGCGTCTCTTGCGCACTTTCCGGCGTCGTTTGGGATGGAGACGCGGGATGTCGTGATTACGATGAGCGGCGAGTTGGCGGTGGCGCATTATCTGGCGCGGTTTACGGGGCTGCCGGGGGAGCCGTTTTGGATCCGGGTTATGGCTGTGTATCGGCGGGATGGCGGCCGGTGGGGGATTGTGCACGAACATTCGTCAGTGCCGTTTGATCCGGAGACGTTGCGGGTTGTGTCGACGCTTGAAGACTAGTTTTGGCACGGACAAGTGGTAGCGTCTGGGTCTGTGCCATGTTTGCGCCTCGCTGCGCTTGGCTGGACGGGCGAAGGCACCCGTCCCCACACGAGTTGCCGTAGCGCCGGCCATCTTTGACTCGATTTAACTTCGCAGTAATGGGCGGGTTAGGCAGGTGGGGCCGCCGCTGCCGTTGATGCAGAGTTCGCTGCCGGGGAAGGTACGAACGTCGAATCCGGCTTGGCAGAGGCGGGCGTTGGTGTTGCGGTTCTCGTCGATGGCTAGAAGGCGATTTTCGCCGAGGGCGAGCACATTGCAGGCTAATGTGTCGCGTTCGGATTCGTCGATTTGAACGAACTTGTATCCGCGGGACTGGAGCAGTTCGACCGTCTCGACGGCGAGCCAGGGAAGATCGACCAGGGCGGTTTGTTCGTCGAGCAGGCTGATCAGCGACATCAGATGCAGACAGGCCGACGGACCGGGGCCGTAGGGCAGCGGCGCGGAAAGGACTTCGACGCCCCTCGGCGCGAGCAAGTCGCGTAGCTGTGTGATTCCGGTGGCGTTGGTGCGATAGCCGTGGCCGACGAGCAGCGTTTTTCCGCCTGGCGCTTTTCCTTCTAGCCAGAGAATATCTCCGGCTTCGGAGGTGCCGGGGGCGACGATCTTGGCCAGGGTTGGGATGCCGAGGCGGGTGCAGAACGAGCCGTGGTTGCGGCCTTCAGGAACGCGGTTGGCTTTGCCCGGCCGCATGACGATCAGGCCGAAATCGGTGGCGAGCGATGCGTCGTGGGCGTAGACGGCGTCGAGGGAAAGATCGGGTGCGGGCGGGGCGTCGAGTACTTCGGCGCCCGCGGCTTCCAGTTCGCGGCACAGGGCTTCGTGTTGCGATTGGGCTTCGGCGAAATTGGGGGCGTGGTGGAATCCCAGGTCGCGCCAGCGTGCGGCGTGCTCGGGCTGATTCCATCCGGCGATTCGAGGCGAGCAGACCAGCACGCGTTGGAGCGCGCCGACCATGGAGTGTCCGTTGAAAGCGAGGGCGGGTTGGGTAGAGGTGGGCAGAGTGCCTCCTACGGCTTCAATGGAATTGCCGCAACCAGAATAATTTTGACATCGATGATTTTAAATCCGCTCGCCGGGCGCGGGGAAATCAGAAAATTAAAAGCCCGGCCTGATCAGGGCCGGGCGGTTCATTGGGTTGCCGGAGGCGCTAGGCAGCCGCAGATCTCTTGGAGCGACCCTCCGTCGCGATTGGTTGAGCGACTTTGCGCACGAGGAAAGGTTGCAGATTGGGTTCAGAACCGGCCCACTCCAAACTGACAATTGAGTGTCCGGGCTGGCAGGTAACGAAATAGCGCTCTCCGTTGGGGCTGGTTACTTCGAATTTGCCGGTCTCGCCCTGCAGAGCTTCGGCAACGTCATAGGTCGAAATGCTGTCGTTCAGTTTCATGGGGACTTCCTCCAGTTTCTCTTACGGTTAATGGTTGGGTTGTCCCCTACCCTAGGTTAGGAGCGTTGACTCAATCATAGTCCCCTGAACAACGGTCGAGTCAAGGCCGAGAGCAGTTTTTTGCCGTCGGATTTGTACTAGGGAATCTACCTGAGGCTCTCGACTCGAGACTCTCGACGACCGTCGCGGAATTCGTACAACTATGGGCCCCTATTCCGACGCGGCGAATGAGACGTGGGCGTCGGCGGGTGGCATCAAGTCATGGACGTCGTGTTTGCTTTTGCTGTGGGCGCTGCGCTTGTGCAGCCACTGCTTGAGATGTTTGCGCGCGGCGGGAGCGAGTTTGGAGAAGAAGAGTCCGGCGCGGCCTTGATCGCTGGCCCAGATTACGTCGGCGTGGCCTTGCAGAGTTATGTTGGTGCCCGGGAGCAGGCAGCGAAATGCCAGGTTCGTGGCCATGGGCACGGGTTCGGTCGTCTGGATGGCGAGGCCGTGCTCGCCGATGTCGATGCTGACGCCGGGGAGCGTGCCGTGCTCGAGGTCGAGATAGACCAGAGTTTTTACTTCATAGCGCGCGGATTTGCGTTGATTAGTTTTGTGATTTTTCTTGCCGTCTTTCAAAGCTTGCAGGAGCGGCTCGGGTTCGAGCGGGCGATAAAGAATGCGGCTGGCGCCGGACTGAAACGCCTGCCCAGTGCCTGGCCACGCCCGGCTGGCAACCGCCAGCAGTGCGGGCTTCTGGACGGGCGGTAGCAATGAGGCCATGCGGATGACTTCTTCCGCGCCGGGCAAATCGAAGTCGACAATCAGGGTTGAGCAGCGGCCGCTCATGATGAGTTCGAGAGCTTCCTGCCCAGAGGCGCTGCTCACCAGCTCGACGCCCAGCACTTCGAGCGTGGCTGCCAAGGTTTGGAGGGACCGTTTGTCCTGACACATGACTGCTGCAGATTGGGGCATGAGCACAAGTTACGGTGCATCGCGAGGCAGGTAAATGTCACAGCGGTAATCTGCAGGGTGGTTACTGAAGCACTATGTAAATAGCTGAAAATGCTGTGGTTAATCGATGGGTATCTCGATTTGAAATCAGACAGCGTCTGTATTCTGGCTTTCTAGGTCGTCTGCGCAAAGTGCCATAGGACCCCTGATGGATCGAATACGTAGGCCACGGTTAGGCCCCACGGCTCGACCTTGGGCGGCGATGGAGGCGGAACGTCAAAGTGCTGGGCCAAGGCCAGTGAATCGATATGTCGCCACCACGCGTCGACATCCTTGACGAGGACGTGCATCACCGTGTTTTCGGCCCACTCCTTAACGTAGTAGCCCTGGAGCAGGAAGGCGTGAGTTCCAAGGCTCAGTTCGGCGAGAGTCTCCCCGAGCGGATAGGCCTCGAACCCAATTGCCTTGTAGAAGCGCAGGCTCGCCTCGAATTCTTTTGCGGGAAGGAAGGGGCGAAACGCACGAATTTCGGCGACCAGAGCGGTGACGTCGTTCACCAAAGGCTCCTTTCGACAGCGTCAGTATAGAGAACGCTGGGATTGGAGTGCCACCGCGTCGTCAATTGAAACGGATTTCAGCGCGAGACAGTCAGATTTTCTGACCGAGACATTGATCGTGTTATCCGCCGGCGGGTCGCGGACAGAGAGCGCTGTTATAATCAAAAATTGCGCTCATGACTACGAAACGGCTGATTCGATCTACGACGGTTTTGTCGGTGCGACGCGACGGGAAAGTCGTCCTCGCCGGGGACGGGCAGGTCACTCTGGGCGAGTCAGTGATCAAGCATACGGCGAAGAAGATCCGGCGGCTCTATAACGACAAGATTTTGGCGGGATTTGCAGGGTCGACGGCTGATGCTTTCACTTTGTTCAGCCGGTTCGAGGCCAAACTCGAACAGTATCACGGCAATCTCGGGCGAGGTGCGGTTGAGTTGGCGCGCGACTGGCGTACTGACAAGTTCCTGCGGCACCTGGAAGCGCTGTTACTGGTGTGCGACAAGGAGCAGACTTTTCTGCTGAGCGGACAGGGCGATGTGATTGAGCCCGATGGCGCGGTGGCGGCAATTGGCAGCGGTGGACCTTATGCGCAGGCCGCGGCTCAGACGCTGGCCGATCATACGCAGCTTTCCGCGCGGCAGATTGCCGAAGAAGCGATGAAGATTGCGGGCAAGATGTGCATCTATACGAATGACCAGGTAACGGTCGAAGAACTTTAGTCAGAACTGATTTATGGCCATCTATCTTCCCTCTACCGCCGAAGAAGAACAGCTTGCGCTGGATGAACTGACTCCGCGCGAGATTGTTGTCGAGCTCGACAAACATGTGATTGGCCAGAAGGATGCCAAGCGCGCCGTGGCTATTGCGCTGCGCAACCGCATGCGGCGGCAGAAGCTCACTCCTGAGCTTGCCGAAGAAATCATTCCGAAGAACATCATCATGATTGGGCCGACCGGCGTGGGTAAGACCGAGATCGCGCGGCGGCTGGCGAAGCTGGCGAATTCTCCTTTTCTGAAAGTGGAAGCGTCGAAGTTTACCGAAGTCGGCTACGTGGGGCGCGACGTGGAGTCGATGGTGCGCGATCTGGTGGAGATTGCCATCGACAACGTTCGGGAAGAAAAATTGGAGGACGTTGCCGATAAGGCCGAACTGAATGCAGAGGAACGGCTGCTGGATATTCTGCTGCCGCCAACGCCTGCGCCGCGGCCGGAGACGAGTTCGGCTGCCGGTGGCGTGGTGCTGGATGGCAGCACGGCGCTGACGGAGTCGTCATCTTCGTCAAACCGGACACGCGAAAAACTGCGGCAGCAGCTGCGCGAGGGAAAACTCGACGACCGCACGGTCGAGATTGACGTTCGCGAACGCAATTTTCCGTCGTTTGAAATTCTGACCAATCAGGGCGTGGAGGAGATGGACGTCAACATTAAGGACATGTTGCCGAACATCTTCGGGCAGCGCACCAAGAAGCGGAAGATGAAGGTGAACGAGGCCTTCGAGTATCTGATTCAGGAAGAAGAGCAGCGGCTGATCGATATGGACCAGGTCACTCGCATGGCGATTGATCGCGTGGAGAATTCAGGCATCGTGTTTCTGGACGAGATCGACAAGATCGCCGGACGCGAAGGCGGGCATGGGCCAGACGTTTCGCGGGAAGGCGTGCAGCGCGACATTCTTCCGATTGTCGAAGGGACGACGGTCAATACGCGGTATGGAATGGTGCGGACTGATCACATCCTGTTTATTGCGGCGGGCGCGTTTCATGTATCGAAGCCGAGCGATTTGATTCCGGAATTGCAGGGGCGATTTCCGATTCGCGTGGAATTGCAGTCGCTGACCATGGAAGACTTCGTGCGCATTCTGACCGAGCCGAAGTCGTCTCTGGTGAAGCAGTACACGGCTTTGCTCGAGACCGAGGGCGTGAAGCTGGAGTTCACCAAAGAAGCGCTGGATGAGATTGCGCACTTCGCTTTCCGCGTGAACGAGAGTACAGAAAACATTGGGGCGCGGCGGCTGCATACCATCATGGAGCGGGTGCTGGACGAGTTGAGCTTCTCCGCGCCGGAGAAAAAGGGCGAGCACGTTACGATTGACGCGGAGTACGTGCGCAAGATGCTGACCGATATTGTGAAGGATCAGGATTTGTCGCGGTACATTCTGTAGGAAGCTTCCACTTTGGAATGCGGGTGTTGTTGTGGTTGTGTGGGCCCGGGCGACTCGCCCGTGCGGTTTTGACTTTGTTTCTTATTTTGAGCCTTGGGGTCAGTCTCTTCCCGTTTTGCACCACAAAACCTGCGCGGGCGAGTCGCCCGCGCCCACACGAGCCCCTGCGAGTGCTAGTCTCCTCTCAACGTGCAGAGGAAGTACGGGTACCGGCGCAATCTACCTCACTACCAGAAAGACAATCGAATCCTGTTCATCACTTACTCCACGTGGCATCGCTGGAGGCTGCCGAAGGTCGCTAAGGATATTGCCCTGGAATCCTGTCGGCGAGCCCATGGGAGGAAGTATTCGCTCTACGCGGCGGTCGTTATGCCAGATCACGTTCACCTGATTTGCGCGCCGCTAATGGATGAGAATGGGTCAATCTCAATCCCGGAGATTACCCGCGCAATCAAGAGCGAGTCAGCCCACCGAATCAACAACATCCTAGCTCGAATTGGGCGGGTTTGGCAGGATGAGTCTTTCGATCATATTCTGCGTGGCGACGAGAGCCTGCGAAAGAAGGTCGGGTACATTCTGGAAAATCCCGTTCGGGCGGGGTTGGTGGCTAGTCCTTGCGAGTATCGGTGGTTGTGGTGGGATGAGAAGCTGGTTGAGTCGGGAGCTTAAACCCGCGCGGGCGAGTCGCCCGCGCCCACACGTGCTCTGGTAGTCTGTTTCTTCTGCATGAGACGCTGCCTGCTTACGCTCTTCCCGGCCCTGAGCGCGCTGACATTAACAGTGACGTTCACGGCGTGCGCGACTATAGGGCCGCCACAGCCTCCGTCGCTGGAGTTGCCCAAGGCGCCTACGGATTTGCGGGCGGCGCGCAAGGGCGATCGCGTGATTCTCACCTGGACTGTTCCCAACGTTACGACCGATCGGAAGACGATTCGAAATCCGGGTCCAACGCGAATCTGCCGGGGACTCGATCCGAAGTTGGCGCAGTGCGGGGTTCCGGTGGGGGAAGCGGCTGCGCAAACGAATTCGATTCCGCCAAAAAGTTCGACCTCGAGCAAACCTTCAAAACTGAAAGTTTCGGGATCCTACACTGATTCGCTGCCCGCCCAACTTGAGAGCGACAATCCCTCCGGTTTCATTACCTACGGCGTCGAAGTGCTGAATACGGAAAATCGCGGCGCTGGGGTTTCCAATCAAGTGCGAGTTTCGCTGGTTCGTACACTTCCGCCGCCGCAGGATTTTGGGGCTCGGGTTACGAGCCGGGGAGTCGTGTTGAAGTGGACGAATGACGTTCGGTCTGAGAATCCTAGCGCGACGATCCGTTACGTCTATCGGGTTTATCGACGGCTGGAGGGTAGTCAGCAGGAGACGGTTGTGGGCGAAATTGCGGTGGCGAGCGCCCCTGATCTGGAAATCACGGATTCGAACTTCGAGTGGGAAAAGACTTACGAATATCGCGTCGAGGCGGTTACGGTGATCGCTCAGGAGAAACAGGCTGCGTTGCAGATCGAAGGCGACGACTCGGCTGAGGTGAAGGTTTTTGCCGACGATGTGTTTCCGCCGGCGATTCCGTCGGGTCTTCAGGCGGTTTTTTCCGGGCCGGGACAGAAATTATTTATCGATCTGGTATGGGCGCCGGTCGCCGACGTCGATCTGGATGGGTACAACGTTTATCGGGGCGAAGAGGGAACGGCGGCGGTGAAAGTGAACTTGGGGCTGGTGAAGACTCCGGCTTATCGGGATGAGAACGTGGCTTCGGGAAGAAGATATTTTTATTCCGTCTCGACGGTGGATGTGAGAGGGAATGAGAGTGCCCGGTCGGAAGAGACGGGGGAGAACGTGCCGTAGCGAGTCCCTCAATACCCTCGGAGGCTAAAGCCCATATACAAAGGGAAGGCTCAATCGCAGCGCTGGAAGAGCTGCGCCACCCAAAACGATCCCCGGGAAAATCGAGTGACTGGTAAAGATCGTGTGTCTGGGGGATTTGGCAGCTGGGCAGAAAATATTTCCGTTCTTCACGCTGCAGATTCTGCGGATATGGTTAGATAGAGGGCGATGAAATATTGCCGATTTCAATTCAATGGCCAGGCCCAGTACGGGCTGGTCGAGTCTGTTGGCGGGCGGGACGCGATTGTGCGCGTGCTGCTCAACGCTCCTGAAGAGGCTGACGGGGACATGGAAAGTTTGCGCACGCGGAAGATTGAGGCGATTCCACTGGAGGAGGCGGCGTTGCTGCCTCCGGTGCGGCCGTCGAAGATTGTGTGCATCGGGCGGAATTATCGCGAGCATGCGGCCGAGTTGGGGCACGACGTGCCGCAGGAGCCGCTGATTTTTCTGAAGGCTACGTCGGCGCTGCTGTCGCCGGGAGGCGTGGTGCTACGTCCGAAGATTTCGCAGAACGTTCATTACGAGGGCGAGCTGGGCGTCGTGATTGGCAAGACTTGTTACCAGCCGGCGGCGGATGCGGACATCCGGCAATATATTTTGGGCTACACGTGCGTGAATGATGTGACGGCGCGCGATCTGCAGACCAAAGATGGGCAGTGGAGCCGTGCCAAGGGATTCGACACGTTTTGTCCGGTGGGGCCGGTGGTGACGGATGAGATCGATCCGTGGGCGGGCATCGGAGTGCAGACGCGGGTGAATGGCGAGATCAAGCAGGACGGCAACACGCGCGATCTTATTTTTGCGCTCGACGTGGTGATTCGGCATATTGCGCAGGCCATGACTTTGTTCCCGGGGGATTTGATTCCGAGCGGGACGCCGGCGGGAGTGGGCCCGCTGGTAGCGGGGGATGTGGTGGAGGTTAGCGTCGAAGGAGTGGGGACGCTTCGGAATTCGGTGGTGGATGAATGACATGAGGCGCGGGCAGTCTTCACTTCCGACAAGCCGACTTTCCAGTACTAATTCGGTGTCCGTGAGTGCTTTGGCCATAGTGCACTCACCCCGTTCACAGCTTGCATCAATCTGGGAAGAATCATTTTTTCCATGATCGTGTTTGGCGGAGTGGAGTCGGCGTTATAGCCGCCACCTGTAAAGACAGCGACCAAATGGTACTGAGGCGCAATGTAGATTTTCTGTCCTCCGTTACCCTGTGCGGCAATCACGACAACCTGCCTCGCGCCACCTGGCGTTTCCACGTTGAACATGTGACGCCACCAGAAATACCCGTAGCTGACGTTGTCCACATGGCTGTGTTCGGCCGTGGAAGTACTCACCCACGACTCTGAGATGATCCGTCGCCCATGCCAGCGGCCACCTTGTTCGAAAAGGATACCCAGCTTCAGCATGTCGCGTGACCGCAGATGAATCTGCGAATATTCCTTGTCGGCGCTGGTTAGATCGTAGTTCCAGGTCCAATCGGTACGCGCGACCCCTAAAGGCGCGAAGAGGTATTTTTGCGCGAACTCCGGCAGTGGCATATGGACTGCATTCTCCGTCATTCGACCCACCACGGACACGCCGCCGGAACAGTAGTAGCCCTTGGTTCCCGGGTCGTTGATCATGGGCAGATCGAGCGTCGCCTTTACCCAGTCCGGCGAGTCATCAAGAACGGTCTCACGCCCCGGAGATGTAGAGCTATGGTCATCGCAGTCCAGACCCGAGCTCATGGAAAGGAAATCGCCGACGGTGATCGCCGCTTTCCGTGAGTCGGGGTTCTCATAGCTCGAGTATTTCATCGCCGACGATACTCGTTGGTTGACTCCGGAGAGGGCAGGTCGATCGATTGCGATTCCCGTGAGTGCGCTGACAACAGACTTGGTTGCAGACCGGAGTTGATGTGGGCGGTGTGCGTTGTAGCCGTAGAAATACTCCTCCAGCACGAGTTTTCTATCGTGATACAGAAGTACGCTGTGTACATCCTTGTAAGTGCCATCAAGGATGGAACGGACAATCGTGTCGGCTGTCGCGGCTCCGAGAGGCGAGCGAGCTATGTTGCCAACAGCAATACCATCATGCATGTCCAAAGGCACCTGGTACTCATAGTTCGAAGACCACTGCCTCTTGGTCCGCGGCCACGCCAATGCAACAGATTCCGATGTGACTTTGGACGAAACTAGTGGATGGAACTTGCCGTTTTGTTCGTAGCCCGTTACGGCTCCGTTGGCATCGCGTTCAAACGAGAGCAGGGGACCATACATGGTTGAGAATGCATTCAAACCCTTCGGAATGAGGGGATATTTGGCCTCGTCCTGTACCGCAAAGAATCCGTTTTCGTTAATGATCTCCACTGGATGGCCCGGAGAATCTGTGTACGTTCCTACGAAGTCTCCCAAATGAGAGACGGTAGGTTCCTGGGCTTTGATTCCGGTTCCAAGAATTGCGAGGAAAACAGCACACATTACCGGACGCAAAGAATGCACACACCCCTTCATGGATCACTATGCTACGGCTCCTTCTATCTTTTATTCAAACAGGGGAATGAATCGCGGCGCCTATTTCAAAACGACCTCGATCGTTGCAACTTGTCCGAGGGCCCGATGAACTCTTCGGTTGTTTGACGAGTTCCGCATGGTCGGGCCTGGAGTGTTTCCCACTCTCCGCAAACAGGCCAATGCGCTCATCCGGCATGGTTTGCAGTGGTCTTATTGGATTAGTACCCGCAAACGCGCTTGCGTTAACCGATGGCTCCGGACCATCGGCAACGCGGAAGCTACGCCAGTGCTGACGAACTATCGCAATTTACAATTACAATCGAGAAACGCAATCGGCACCGTTCACTGCAGCCGGAATCTTTCCTTCATCAGGCGTTGCAGGCGGGGTTTGTAGAGGAGGTCGTAGGCGAGTTCTTTGTCGGGGAACATGGCGAGGGCGGCGCGTTTGGCTCCGGCGGCGAGTTCGGAGGCTTCTTCGACGGTGAGGTTGGGGTCCTGGCTGATGACGGACATGACCATGCTGATCATCACTTGCAGGCGGCGGATTTTGCGGGCTTCTTCTTCGCGCTCGTAGAGAGATTGCTCTGATAGTGGAACGTGCGGTCCGTTGCCCGGCTGCTGATGGGTATCCATGGGTCCCCTTTTCTGGCACAGTTTTGGATGACGCTATGCGGCTTCGCGTTGCTGGTTAGGGCATTCTCTCGCAGGTGGGGGAGAATGCAACTGCACAAAGGTGTTGTTCGGGATTACCCTGGGGGTCTGCATACGAAAATCCCCACTCCAACGTCGCAAAGTACGCGACGTTAGAATGGGCACCCCTCTTAATTCGTGGCCCGGATGAAGAGTAAAATTGGTGGGCGGGCGCGGATTCGTCCTGCGGTGGGAGTCGATTCCAGAATTGGAGATTTATGGCGGAAGCTGGTGGTGCGGGGGCTGGGCAACCGCGGCCGAATCCTGGTCCTAGTCCAAACGAGAAGCTGGTGAAGGTGTTTGATTCGGAGGACGAATCGGAGGCGCTGGTGGTGAAGGGGTTGCTCGAATCGGCGGAGATCGATAGCGATCTCGCGTCGGCGTCACTGCTGCAGGATGCGTTTCCGAGTATGGGGGGAATGGTGATCCTGGTGCGCGAAGAGGATGCGGATGAGGCGCGGCGACTGATCGCGGAGCAGCGCCGGTCAGTTTCTGAACGATCGTTAGATGAACAATCATTAGATGAACAATCATTAGCTGAAGATGATGTGACGGCGGAAATTCCGATTATTGAAGAGCCGCCACAGAAGGGGTGACGGAGTGGCCGTCGAGATAGAAGGTGACGGCTCCGTCGAGATCGGTGCGGTAGACGCGGGCTCCCGCGTTGGCGAGGCGGCCGAGAACTTCGGTGCGGGGCAGGCCGAAGGAATTTCCTGATCCTACTGAAATGATGGCGAACTGGGGCTTGGCGGAAGCGACCAGTTCGGGCGTGGTGGCGTTGTTGCTGCCGTGGTGGCCGACCTTTATCAGATTCGCGCTGGGATGATGCAGCGCGGCCACGCGGCGTTCGACCTGCTTCTCGGCATCTCCCTCCAGAAGAACTGAAGAGTTGGCGTAGCTTACGCGCAGCACCATGGAATCGTTGTTCTGGGGCCTGGAGCCGACGGGCGAGTCGCGCGGGGGGAACAACACTTCGACTGTCGCTCCTCCAAGGTTGAATACATCTCCTTCCCAGCGGCGGACGACTTTGATACCGAGCGTTTGCGCGGTGGTGATCACGTTCTCCAGAGCTTGACTGGGGGGAAGTAAGCCTACCCATAATTCCTTTGGCTTGAAATTTTTCAACACGGCGATCATGCCGCCGATGTGGTCGGAGTGGCCGTGGGTGATGGCGACGGCGTCGAGGCGAGAGATGCCGCGCGTCCACAGGTAGGGCGAGACCACGTCTTCGCCGAAGTCGAGTTGCGAGCCGCCGGGGCCGATGGGACCTCCGGCATCGACGAGCAGGGTGCGGCCTTGCGGCGTGATGAGGAGAGTGGAATCGCCCTCGCCGACGTCGATGGAAGTGACTTCCAATACGCCGGGGTGAACGCGCGGAGGTGCCGGGATAAATGCGAGAGTGAGCGAGGCCGCGAGAATGGCCGCGAGTCCGCAGGCGGCGAAGGCCGCGCGACGGCGCGCCGAGTACATAGCCAGCACGAGCGCGCCCGCGGCCAGAGCAATGACGAAGACCGACGGCACGGGAACGCGCAAGTCGGCTACTCGCAGGGAGCCGAGTCCGCGCACGGCTCCGGTGATGCCGTGGAGGGCGAAGGTGGTCAGCAGGACTGGAATTTTAGCGAGCCACGGGGAGATGGAACCGAGCAGCAGCGCGGCGGCGGCAGCGGGCATCATGAGTTGAGTTAGCGGGACGACGATCAGGTTTGAGGGCAATCCGATGCTGGTGGCGCGGTGGAAGTAGTACGCCATCGGCAGGGCGAGGCCCATCTGCATGACGAAGGAAATGAAGATCAACTCCCATGCGGCTAGACAGAAACGTGCCGTGACGCGGACAAACCGGGCCGACCATTTTTCCCCGACGAAGTGTGCGACGCGAGCAGCGATGAACTGCAGGTCGACGCGCAACTGCGCGACGCGCGGGGGGAGCAGCGCGGCGTAGTCATTGGAATCCCAATGGGCTAGGGCCTGCTTTTGCAGTTGGGAGGTGCGCTGCAAGATTGGGACGCCGATGGCCGCCACGATCAGGACGCAGACGAAAGTCATCTGAAAGCTGGCGGTGAAGAGCTGGCGCGGGTCGAAAACGAGCAGGCCGAGTGCGGCCGCGCCCACGGCGTTGACCATGGCGCGATCGCGATAGAGCAGGCGCGTGCATAGGTAAATGGCACACATCAGCGTGGCGCGCCAGACTGGGGCGCCGACCTCGGTGATCAAGGCATAGGCGACGCAGAAGGCGACCGTCAGCAGCGTGGCGGGAATGTCGCCGAGCCGGAGGCGGCGCAGCGTCCAGAAAGTCACGAAGGCCAGGATGGTGACGTTCATTCCGGAGACGACCAGGACGTGGTAGGTGCCGGAGCGCTGGAAGTCGGCGCGGGTGTCGCGGTCGATGAAGGACTCCTCGCCGATGACCATCGCGTCGATGAGGGCGGCTTCGCGTGGGGGCCAGAGTTCATGCACTTTGGCGACGACGGCGCGGTGCAGGCGGCTTCGCCAGAGGGCGAGGTGGCTGCCAGCAAAGCCGGGAAGGCGTTCGACATTCTCTATTTTGGTGGAGCCGAGGGCGGCGATGCCGTGGTCGGCGAGATAGCCTTGATAGTCGAAGGCGCCGGGATTGCGAAAATTGCGTGGCAGCTTGAGCTTGGCAGGGAACCGGATGCGGTCGCCGTAAT
>Ga0210389_10001133_pt1 | contig 21941 bp, 19 predicted proteins | sample IncBWH28OmetaG_FD_160127 | JGI IMG/M metagenome (GOLD analysis project Ga0210389, IMG submission 160127) | Forest soil microbial communities from Barre Woods Harvard Forest LTER site, Petersham, Massachusetts, United States - Inc-BW-H-28-O ...
GATGCTGGACGGCGTGCTGAGCGCCAGGGTCGAGGCGACGCCGAGGCCCGCCCAGCACAGCAGGTAGGTGACAAGGCCCTGCGAGAAGGCGAGGGCGGCGAGCGAGAGCGCGTAGACCACCGAGCCCGCGGCCATGATGGCGCGCGCGCCAGTGCGGTCGATCAGGCGGCCGACTCGCGGCGAGCAGAGGGCGCCCACGGCGAACATCACGGTGATGCCGCTGAAGACGATCTCGCTCGGGATGCCGAGCGAGTCTTCCATGTGGCGGCCCAGCACCGAGGGCATCAGGAAGGTGGTGCCCCAGCCGACGATCTGGGTGAAGCCGAGGCCTGCGGTCGCGAGACTCGTGACTTTGGCGGCCGGCGAAACGCTCACGCCGCCCGCGACTGTTCGGGATAGAGCGACAGCAGGCCGGCTTCGCTCGCCGCGCACACGCCGCGCTCGGTGATCAGCGCCGTGACCAGCCGCGCCGGTGTGACGTCGAAGGCGGGGTTGGCGGCCGGGCTGCCCTCGGGCAGCACGTCGACCGTCACGATCTCGCCCGCCTCGGTCCGCCCGGTGATGCGCGAGACCTCATCGGCGTGGCGCTCCTCGATCGGGATGTCGCGGTGGCCGTCCTCGATCGTCCAGTCGATGCTGGGATAGGGCAGGCCGACATAGAACGGCACGCCGTTGTCGCGCGCCGCCAGCGCCTTCAGGTAGGTGCCGATCTTGTTGCAGACGTCGCCGCGCCGCGTCGTGCGGTCGGTGCCGGTGATGCAGAAATCGACGCGCCCTCTCTGCATCAAATGGCCGCCGGCATTGTCGGCGATCACGGTGTGCGGCACGCCGTGCTTGGCGAGTTCCCAGGCCGTCAGGCTGGCACCCTGGTTGCGCGGCCGCGTCTCGTCGACCCAGACATGGATCGGCAGGCCGGCGTCGTGCGCCTGGTAGATCGGCGCCAGCGCCGTGCCCCAGTCGACGGCGGCGAGCCAGCCGGCGTTGCAATGGGTCAGCGCCTCGATGCGATCGCCTTTGGGTTTCAGCCGGCGGATCTCGCCCAGGCCATGCTCGCCGATGCGGCGGCAGATCTCGGCGTCCTCGTCGCAGATCTCGGCGGCGCGCCGGTAGGCGGCTTCGCGCCGCCGGGCCGGCGGCAGCGGCCCGAGCAGGGCACGCAGATCGTCGAGCGCCCAGCGCAGGTTGACGGCCGTCGGTCGCGCCGCCAGCAGCACCTGGTAGGCGCGCGCCAGCATGGCGTCCGACGGGTCGCCTGCCATGGCGAGCGCCATGCCGTAGGCGGCGGTGGCGCCGATCAGCGGTGCGCCGCGCACGATCATGGTGCGGATGGCGCGCTCGGCGTCCTCCATGGTCCTGAAATCGCGCACGACGAAGGCATGCGGCAGCAGGGTCTGGTCGATCGCCTGCACGGTCGTGCCGTCGGCGCCGAGCCAGATGGTGCGGTAGGGTTTGCCGTCGACTTTCATGTCCCGCAGATACGGGCCAGAGGCCAGCTAGGTCAAGCAATCGCTGGCCAAGTCGGATTCAAGCCTCCTCTCCGCCACGCAGCGGCTATCGCATTCACACATCGCGGCGGAGAGGGATTCTGAGCGGAGAGGACGCGACAGAAGAATCAGCCGATCGATCTCGCCACCGCGTCGACGATCGCCGCCGCATCGAGCCTGTAGGTGCGGTAGAGGTCGGGGATGTCGCCCGACTGGCCGAAGCTTTCGATGCCGAGCGGCACGACCCGCTGGCCGCGCACCGAGCCCAGCCAGGAAAGCGCCAGCGGATGGCCGTCGAGCACCGTGACCAGCCGCGCGTCGCGCGACAGCGGCGCCAGCAGCCGTTCGACCGGGCTCGGCGTGGTGTCGATGCGGCCGACGGTGCGGCCGCGATGGCGCTGGGCGGCCAGCCAGTCGGCATGCAGGCGGTCGGGCGAGGTCAGCACGAGAAGACCGGCGCCGGCGAAATCGCGCGCCACGCTTTCATGCGCGGCGATCGCCTCGGGCGTGACCGCGCCCATGGCGACGATGGCGATGTCGGCGCCGGCTTCGGGTGCGGCGTACCAGTAGCCGCCCGCCACGATGTCGGCTTCCTGCGCGGGCGAGAGCGTGCGCTGGGGCTGCGGCAGGCTGCGCGTCGAGAGCCGCAGATAGACCGAGCCGCCCTTGTCCTGCTGCATGTAGTCCAGCCCGTGGCGCATCAGGACCGCGAGCTCGTCGACATAGGCCGGCTCGTAGCTCAGCAGTCCCGGCTGGCCGATGCCGATCAGCGGCGTATGGATGCTCTGATGGGCGCCGCCTTCGGGCGCCAGGGTCACGCCCGACGGCGTGGCCACGATCATGAAGCGCGCATCCTGATAACAGGCGTAGTTCAGCGCATCGAGGCCGCGGTTGATGAAGGGATCGTAGAGCGTGCCGATCGGCAGCAGGCGCGCGCCGAACAGCTGGTGGCTGAGGCCCATGGCAGCGAGCTGGATGAACAGGTTGTTCTCGGCGATGCCGAGCTCGAGATGCTGGCCGCGCGGCGTCTTGCGCCAGAGCTGGGCCGATACGACCTTGAGCTCGCGGAAAACGTCCTCGGCCTCGGTGTGGGCCCACAGGCCGCGGCGATTGACCCACGGGCCGAGATTGGTCGAGACCGTGACGTCGGGCGAGGTGGTGACGATGCGCCGGGCGAGGTCGCTGTCCTCGGCGGCAATGGCGTTCAGGATCTTGCCGAAGCCTTCCTGGGTGCTCGACTTCCTGTCGGTCGGCCGCGGCAGCGCGGCCGGGATCGCCACCACGGGCGCCTCGGTGCGGCGGCGGCCCGCGGTATTGAACGGCGCCTCGGCGATGAAGGCCTGCAGCTCGTCGGGCGTGGCGGAAAGTCCCGCGAACTTGTCCCACTCCTGGCCGTCCGCGATCGTCATGCCCTTCTTGAAGCTCGCCATCTGGTCGAGCGTCATCAGGCCGGAATGGTTGTCCTTGTGGCCGGCGAAGGGCAGGCCCTGGCCCTTGATCGTGTAGGCGATGAAGCAGGTCGGCTTGTCGTCCGAAACGCCTTCGAAGGCGTCGAGCACGGCCTGCATGTCGTTGCCGGCGAGGTTGGTCATCAGCCGGTGGAGCGCCGCATCGTCGTGCTGCTCGAGGATGCGGCGGACACCGGGATACTGGTTGAGGTCGCGCGTCAGCGCCTCGCGCCAGCCCGCGCCGCCCTTGAACACCAGCGCCGAGTAGAGCGAGTTGGGGCAGTCGTCGATCCACTGGCGCAGGTGATCGCCGTCGGGCTGGGCGAAGACCGTCTCCAGGAGCTTGCCGTACTTCAGGATGACGACGCGCCAGCCGACCAGCTCGAACATCTCGCCGATGCGGCCGAACAGGCGGTCGTTGACCACGCCGTCGAGGCTCTGGCGGTTGTAGTCGATCACCCACCACAGGTTCCGCACGTCGTGCTTCCAGCCCTCGAGCAGCGCCTCGAAGATGTTGCCTTCGTCGAGCTCGGCGTCGCCCACCAGCGCCACCATGCGGCCGGTCGGCCGTTGCTCATCGCCGAGAGTCTTCAGCCGCACATAGTCCTGCACCAGCGAGGCGAACAGCGTCATGGCGACGCCCAGCCCGACCGAGCCGGTGGAGAAATCGACGTCGTCGACGTCCTTGGTGCGCGAGGGGTAGGACTGCGCGCCGCCCAGCGCGCGGAAGCGCTCGAGCTTGTCCTTCGTCTGGTGGCCGAACAGGTACTGGATGGCGTGGAACACCGGCGAGGCGTGCGGCTTCACCGCCACGCGATCCTCCGGCCGCAGCACCGAGAAATAAAGCGCCGTCATCACCGTCGCCAGCGAGGCGCACGACGCCTGGTGGCCACCTACCTTGAGTCCGTCGCGGTTCGGCCGCAGGTGGTTGGCGTGATGGACGGTCCATGCGCTCAGCCACAGCACCTTGCGCTCCAGCTCGCGGAGCATCCGCAGACGTTGCCCTCTTAACTCCCGGACGGGGGCGATCGTGGTCATGCTGCTGGGATACGCTCCTGTGTCTGGAAGGTCCTTGCGTTTGGACGGCAAAATGGGCTGTATAGGGTAATTCTATCCTGATTATGGCGATTGGGCGCAATGATCTCCCTCGATGCCATCGATCGACGCATTCTCGAGCGCCTGCAGCGGAACGGCCGGCTGAGCAACGCCGACCTTGCGGAACAGGTCGGCCTGTCCTCCTCGCCGTGCTGGCGGCGGGTCAAGGCGCTCGAGGAGGCGGGCGTGATCAAGGGCTATGCCGCCCAGCTCGACGCCCGGTCGGTCGGGCTCTCGGTCAACGTCTTCATGAGCGTCTCGCTCACCACCCAGGTCGAGAAGGCGCTGCAGGCCTTCGAGCGCGCCGCGGCGGCGCGGCCCGAGGTCATGGAATGCTACCTGATGACCGGCGACAGCGACTACCTGCTGCGCGTCGTCGTGCCCGACCTCGAAGCCTACGAGCGCTTCGTCATGGACTTCACCAAGATCGCCGGCATCGCCCAGATCAGGAGCTCGTTCGCCTTGCGCCCGGTCAAGCAGGCGACGGCGCTGCCGCTGGGCTGAGAGAAGCGTCGCACCACGGTGGCCATTGTCTGCTAGGCTTGGCGGCGCCGGGAGGAGCACCGCCATGCCGACACCGATCGCCTTCGATCCCGCCATCGGCCGCCAGTTCGTCAAATATGCCCGCCTGGTCGCCGGCCGCGGCTACGTCCACAACACCCTGGGCAACATGGTGATGCGCGTGCCGCATCCGGATTTCCCGCACGGGCTCGCCTACACCAAGCATGCCGAGATCTCGCTCGAGGAGATGGAGATCGAGAACATCGTCGTCACCGACGTGCCCACCAGCCGCATCGTGTGGGGCGAGCGCATGACCAGCGTCGGCCACAATCTCAGCCGCGAGATCCTGCGTCTGCGGCCCGACATCGGCGCCGCCATCCATGTCCACGACGACGCCATCATCGCGCTGCTGGGCGCCTTGGGAGATTCGGGCGCGCCGCCCGAGTTCAACGTGCTGTCGCTCGATCCGCCCTTCGTGCTGGGCAAGCCGGTGCATTTCGTGCCGGCCCACGTCGACGTCGAGGCCGACGTGAGCTCGGTCGCGGGCTTCATCCAGGACACCAACGCGGTCGTGCTGGTCGGCCATGGCGTCACCACCCTGGGCCGCACCCTCTCGGAGGCCTACCACCGGCTGAACACGCTGACCGCCGAGGTGCGGCGCTGCATCGTGGCCGAGCAGATTGCCGCCCTGAAGGGAACGAAGCCCGCCTACCGCTCGCGCGCCTAGATCGAGGCGATGTACCGCTTCGCCGAGCGCATCATCTATCCGACCCGCGCCGACAATGTGATGCGCGAGGAAGCGGCCGAGTAGAAACAAGGCGATGGCCGATCCCTCCCGACCGCGCGCCCCGATCGAAACCATCATCCTGCTGGCGGTGGCGGCCTTCCTCTACGCCGCCATGATGAGCAGCCTTTCCGATGCCCCGACTAGCGATGCCGCCGGGCGAGGTCTCGCATTGGTGTACGCCGCATTCCTGGCCGGGCTGCTGTGGCTGGTCCTGGCCGCGCTGCTGATCGTCGCCGTCGCCAAGGGCCGCATGCCTCTCTGGGCGACGCTTGCGCTGGTCGTGCTGTGGCCGCTGTCCTGCGTCGCCGTCTGGATGGCCGCGGAAGCCTACGGCCGGGGCGATTCTTCGGCCATGCTGGTGCCGGGGTTGCTGCCGCCGCTGCTTGCACTGTACGCGCTGTGGGCGCGCCTGCCGGCGCTGCACGGAACCTTTCGCGCCGGGCCGACGAGCGCGGTGCTGGGCGCTGCCATCGTCCTGCTGACCGTGGCGCCCCTGGTCGCTGTGACACGCACCCCGCCGGCCGACCCGGCCCGCGACGCCCGGCTCGCCGAGGCTGCCAAGGCCGACGAGGAGCGCCGGGCGGAGGAGGCGAAGGCCGCGCGCGAGCGGGAGGCGGCCGGGTTCGCGCGCCTCGGCCCGGACTCCTCGCTCGAGAGCTACCTGGTCTATCTGCACGGCAGCGCCTACAGCGACCGCGCGCTGGCCGGCATCCGCCAGGTGAAGAGCCGCCAGGCCGACGCGATTGCCCTGCTGCAGAAGGGCCGGCTGTTCGACCTGTGGCAGCTCGAGCAGCTCGGCCTCGCGCCGACGGCGGATCTTTGCCAGGCCTACGCCGACGCGCTCGCCGGCGCCGCCGGCAGGGTCACCAAGGCGCGCTCGGACTATCTCAGCGCCGCCATCGAGCTCGAGGGGCAGTTGCCGACCATCAAATGGCTGGTCGGCAACGGCTGCGATCTCGGTTCGCCGCTCGGCCTGCTCGAAAGCAACCTGCGCGCCGTTGCCGATTCCTCCCGCATGACGGATTTCGCCGACACGCTGGCCGAGCTGCGGCGCGCCCGCTAGCGCCGCCTGGGGGGAAGGCCCTCGATCGGATGGCTACTCGGCGGATGCGCGGGCGGCCGTGGCAACGGCCGGCGCGAGCGCGTCGTGCCGGCTGTCGATCTCGTCGAAGGTGCGGCCCTGCGGCTCGAACCCGAACGCCCAGAACCCGATCACCCCCAGGATGTACCACGCGGCGAAGTAGCTCAGCGCCGGGCCGAGCATCACGAGGTTGGGCGCGGCGGGCTTGATCACATCGCCCGCGCCCATGATCAGCGCCAGCCCGAGCGGGCCCAGGAACTTGCCGCAATTGCCGACGCCGTAGCTCAGGCCCATGCCGCTGGCGCGCAGCCGGGCCGGCCAGATCTCCGCCATATACGGCCCGACGACGGCGTAGACGGCGCTGCCGAAGAAGCTTTGCGCCACGATCAGGATGTAGAACAGCGACGCGCCGGCGATATAGACGTCGTGCAGATATCCGGCGAGCACCATCAGCAGCGCTGCCAGCAGGCAATAGAGCGTGCCTGAACCACGCCGCCCCAGGGGCTCGATCAGCGCGGTGATGCTGAACCGCCCGAGGATCCCCGCCGCATTGACGAATATCATCAGGAACGCCGCCTCTTCGGCGGTGATCCTGGGCACCAGGACGAGCACCAGCAGGGTCGGTCCCCACAGCCCCAGCGAGGCGCTGCCGGTCTGGGTCAGGCCGGTGAGACAGCCCGCGGCGACCAACCGCGGATACTTGAACAGCTCCACCCAACGGGTTTTGTTGACCACGGACACCGTCGTCGGCAAGTCGATCGCTTTAGGGTCGATCATCAGGGCCCAGGCGAGCGACTGTCGCGCTTCTTCATGACGCCCCATGAGCATCAGCCAACGCGGCGACTCCGGCACCCAGTAGCGGATCATGAACACCAGGACCAGCGGCACCAGGCCGACCAGGAACAGGCCGCGCCAGCCGACGATCGGCAGCAGTTGCCAGGCCGCGAAGCCGGCCAGCATGCTGCCCCCGGGCAGCAGCGTCGTGATGAGCGCACTGACCCAGCCGCGCTTGTAGGCAGGGATGAACTCCTGCACCAGCGGCAGATCGATGGTGAAAATGCCGGCATTGCCGACACCGACGAAGAAGCGGAAGAACATCAGGAAGAGCCAGCCCGGGACGAAGCCGTCCGGTCCCGGCGTGAAGACCATGAGGCCCGTGGCCAGCGAGATGGTGATCGTCGACAGAATGAACACCGTGCGGCGGCCGACCTTGTCGCCGAGCCACCCCCAGAAGAAGGCGCCGGGAACCGCGCCGAGACCGGAGGCGAGCAGGATTCCGCCGCCCTCCCAATAGGTCAGCGACCATTGCTTGGTGAGCGCCGCGGTGACGTATCCGATCAGAAAGAAATCGAAGAAATCGAGCAGATCCGCCAGGTTCGCCGTGCAGATCAGCTTCCACTGATTTCTCGTCAGCGTCTTCTGTTGTTCCAGGAGCTCGATCATGACGTTCCCTCCGCTGGCCGGCGGAAGCGAAATGAACGCTGCGCGACGCTCTTCTCTGTTATGCGTGACTGGTAACTATATGCGTGACTGGTACCGAAGTGCCCGACCGTCCATCAGTGGCCGCTACCGCCAGCGACATCGAGCGTAACAACGCAGCGGACCGCCATCAAGGACGCTTCGCGCCTAATCGAGATCGATCGTGCCCTTCATCATCGGCACGCAGCGCCCGCCGATATAGGTCGCGGTCACCGCCCCGGCTTTCTTCTCGGCCGAGGCTTCGAGGATGCCGGGCCGGCCCATGTCGAAGCCCTGGCCGATGGTCCTGGTCAGCAAGAGATCGGCTTCGGGCCGGTGATGGGCCAGCAGGCCGATCAGCGCGACATTGGCGCTGCCGGTGGCCGGATCTTCGGGAACGCCGAACAGGGGCGCGAACATGCGTGTCTGGATCTCGACACCGTGTTCCTCGGCCGCGACATAGAGATGGATTCCGACCGCACGCGCCATCGGGACATGTTTCGCCAGCAGCTCGGTCCGGACGGCCGCCTGAGCGAGGGCGGCGCGCGATTTCACCTCGGCGAACACGAAGCCCACGCCGCACGAGACGATGACGGGGCGATGGGCGCGCGTCTCGATCTGATCGACGGCGAGGCCGCAAATCTCGGCCACGACCTCGGCTGCGATTTCATCGCCGAACGTCGGCCGCTGCGGCGCGCCCAGCCGCGCGGCGGTGACGATGCCTTTGTCGCGCGTGAGGTCGATCGGCACCAGGCCCGCCTTCTCCTCGAACACCATTCGATCGCCCGGGAGGGCGCGGCCGTAGCTCTCGCCGGCGCGCGCCAGCACGAAGGCCGTGCCGACATTGGGATGGCCGGCGAACGGCAGCTCGGCCTTGGGCGTGAAGATGCGGACCTGGGCGGTGTGCTGGGCATCCTGCGGCGGCAGCACGAAGGTCGTCTCGGCGAGGTTGAACTCGGCGGCGATCGCCTGCATCTGCGCGGTCGACAGGCCCTCAGCGGTGGTGACGACGGCCAGCGGATTGCCGCCGAACGGCCGGTCGGTGAAGACGTCGACGGTGGTGAAGTCGTATTTCATGCCGCGGACCCTAGCGGCTGGGCGGGTCGGGCCTCGCGCGAGATTAATTGAGGGGCGGCGGGCCTCCCGCTAATGTCGCGCCCCATGACCCAGATCTCCACCCCGATTTCGTACGACCACGGCGTTTCCGACAAGAAACTGATCGGCGAGACCATCGGCGCCTTCTTCGACCGCGCCGTCGAGACCTGGCGCGACCGCGAGGCGCTGGTGGTGCGCCAGCAGAACGTGCGCTGGAGCTGGGGCGAGCTCGGCCGCCGGGTCGACGATCTCGCGGCCGGGCTGCTGTCGCTCGGGCTGGAGCGCGGCGATCGGGTCGGCATCTGGGCGCCCAACCGCTCGGAATGGACCCTGGCCCAGTTCGCCACCGCCAAGGCGGGGCTGATCCTGGTCAACGTCAACCCGGCCTACCGCCGCTCCGAGCTCGAGTACGCGATGAACAAGGTCGCGTGCAAGGCGCTGATCCTGGCGCCCGCGCTTAAGACCTCGAACTACCTCGAGATCACCGACGATCTCGTGAAGGCGAAGAAGTTGCCCCATCTCGAGCACATCGTGCGGCTGGGCGCGGAGAAGACGCCGGGCATGCTGAATTTCGACGACGTCGCCACCGCGGGCGGCAATGCCGAGCGGATGAAGCTGGCCGACCTCGGCGCGAAGCTGCAGTTCGACGACGCCATCAACATCCAGTTCACCTCGGGCACCACCGGGCATCCCAAGGGCGCCACGCTCAGCCACCACAACATCCTGAACAACGGCTACTTCGTCGCCGAGGGACTGAAGCTGACGCCCGCCGATCGCCTGTGCATTCCCGTGCCGCTCTATCACTGCTTCGGCATGGTGATGGGCAATCTCGGCTGCCTGACGCATGGTGCCACCATGGTCTATCCCGCCGAAGCCTTCGATCCCCTGGCCACCCTGCAGGCCGTGGCCGAGGAACGCTGCACGGCGCTCTACGGCGTGCCCACCATGTTCATCGCCCAGCTCGACCATCCCGAGTTCGCCAAGTTTGACCTCAAGAGCCTGCGCACCGGCATCATGGCGGGCTCGCCCTGCCCGATCGAGGTGATGAAGAAGGTGCAGAGCCAGATGAACATGGGCGAGGTCACCATCGCCTACGGCATGACCGAGACCTCGCCGGTGTCGACGCAATGCGCCACCGACGATCCGGTGGAGCGCCGCGTCTCGACGGTGGGCCAGGTGCTGCCGCACATCGAGATCAAGATCGTCGATCCCGAGGGCAAGGCGGTGCCGCGCGGCGCGACCGGCGAGTTCTGCACCCGCGGCTATTCGGTGATGAAGGGCTACTGGAACGACGCGGAGAAGACGCGCGACGCCATCGACGAGGCGGGCTGGATGCGCACCGGCGACCTCGCGACCATGGACGCCGAGGGCTACGTCAATATCGTCGGCCGCCTCAAGGACATGGTGATCCGCGGCGGCGAGAACGTCTATCCGCGCGAGATCGAGGAGTTCCTCTACAGCCATCCCAAGATCCAGGACGTCCAGGTGATCGGCGTGCCCGATCCGCGCTACGGCGAGGAGATCTGCGCCTGGATCAAGCTGAAGGCCGGCCAGAGCGCCACGGCCGAGGAGATCCGTGAATTCTGCAAGGGCCAGATCGCCCACTACAAGATCCCGCGCTACATCGAGTTCGTGCCCGAGTTCCCGATGACCATCACCGGCAAGATCCAGAAGTTCGTGATGCGCGAGCAGACGATCGAGAAGCTCGGGCTGAAGGCGGAGAAGACGGCTTAGCGTCTTGCCGGACCGCGGGCCTCCAGGCCCGCTCATGGATCATGTTCCTCCCCCCCTTGGGGGAGGGGATATAATGATGGCCGGAAAAATTAACACTTCTTGCCACCAGTGAATAAAATGGCCGGTTTATGCGCAGCTTCGAGGCGAGCGCCTCCAATCCAAAGCGACATCACATCTACGGCCCGGCACGGAGGCGGCCTCTCTTCAGCGCGCCGCTTTCAGCCAGGCATCCTCAAGGCGGTCGCTGATCATTTGATCTTCAAATGGGGTCATCGCGCGAATTTGCTCTTTAATCAGCGCCTGCTTGGTGGGATCCTTCAAAAGAGTGACCAAAGGCTCACCTTTCTGCAAAGATATATTCATCTGATTTTTTGCCTCATCCAGCTGATCAAGCTCTGTGAGGGCAGCCACGAGGTATGAACGGGCTGGCCTATAATTGTCGTTTTTCTCGAGAGCCTTCCGGAAGTCTATCTCGGCCTGTTTAAAATACTGCCTGCTGACTTCACGGTCCTTGGTCTGGACGCCCAATACGTAATTAGCCTGGCCGCGGATGTAGTCGTAAGAGTACGGAAATTTCGGATTGCGTTCGCTAGCCTCCTTCAATTTTTCAAGAGCTTGTTGCGGTTGCCCCTCATAAACAAGGACTTGCGCCCACAAGATATAGCCGTCCGCGGAGTTGTGATTGCGTCGGACCACCTGTTCCGCCGCCCACGCGGACTTTTTATAATCGCGGTTGTACAGGTCAAGCCAGCCCTGTTGTTCGCGGACAGATGACAACGACGGCTTGGGTTCGGGCTCACTTTCCGCCAGCTCAACCCCTTTTTGCACCGCGACATAGGCGAGGTTCTTTGAAGACTCGGGGTCCGGACTCCACCTCCCATAGTAATCTTGCCGATGTGTGGCGGCTAGATTCGCATACGCCCTTGCAAACTTCGGGTCTATGTCGATAGCTTGCTGGAAAAGAGCCCGCGCTTTCGCATTATCCTGGGGAGTGAAGCGTCGATAGAGTTCCGCTCCCTGCATGAAATACCCCCAGGCCTCCTTACTGCTCGTGTATGGTTGTCCCATGTGTTTTTCCTCGTCGCTTGTTAACTTCACTGCCAGCGCACCGGTGATCCTTCGGGCGATCTCTTCTTGCACGGTAAAAACGTCGTTTAAGTCCCGGTCGTAATACTCAGCCCAGACGTGATAACCCGTGCTGCCGTCGATCAACTGCGCCGTGATCCGAATCCGGCCGTTGGCCTTGCGCACGCTCCCCTCGACCAGATATCGTACGCCTAATTCTTGGCTCACTTGCTGAGCTTTGACCGTCCTGCCCTTGAATATGTAAACGGAGTTGCGGGCGATGACGAACAGGCCTGTGAGCCTGGAGAGCTCCGTGATGAGATCCTCGGTCATCCCGTCGCTGAAATACTCTTGCTCGGGGTCGCTGCTCATGTTGACAAAGGGGAGTACGGCAATAGAGCGCTTGTCAGTGAGCCGAGCGGGGGATTGCACCTCGCGGGTTACTTCCTTTTGGTTGCGGTCGACCAGCATCGTCAAAACCAGGGCGGCGAGCGCAGCAACGACCATCATCATTGCAGCCAGTCCGACACGCTTCCGGAGGAGTCGCGCAAAGATTGACACTCGGACCGGATGGAAGGCGACCTCGAATACAGGGATCGGGTACGCGATGTTTTTGACGCGATGCTTTCCGTGATCAACAAAGAACAGATCTGGTTGTGAGCGCGTCTGGTCGTAGATACTCTGGCTCACGTAAACGGTGCCCGGCGCGGCAAGTGCCTGGAGCCGGGCTGCGATGTTCACGGAATTTCCGTAGATGTCGCGGTCGTCGGCGAGAACATCACCGGTATTGATGCCGATCCGCAATCTGACCCCATCGGGTCCATCGGCCTGGCGCTCGGTAAGGCCGCGCTGGATATCGAGCCCGCAGCGAACCGCGTCAAGTGCGCTCCCAAACTCAACGAGAGTTCCGTCCCCCGTGCTACGCGCAAAACGGCCGCCATATTTTTTGATATTGGGGTCGATTAGTTGGCGGACCTCGCGTACCACACGCGCGTGGGTGCCGTCCTCGTCGCGGCTCATCATGCCGCTATAGCCGACAACATCAGCCAGCAGTATCGCCGCCAAGCGGCGGCTCGCTGGCGCGGGGGTGGTCGGTTCGACCTCCCTCATCGGAAGCCTGGTATTGTCCGACATTTCCCGGATTCCGAGTTGTGGAAACGTAAGGTCCTTCTTCCGGGCGTACCAAACAAGGCTAAAACTATATCGAAGCTGTCGGCATACAGGTGATGCTGTCTGCCTGGGGTCGCACCATTGGCCGAGGAGCAAGGCGCGCTGTGGAGAGCGCATAATGCACCGGGACGAATCCATCCGAACTGCACCAATTTGCCCCATAAATCGCTGGAAATACAGAACCAATAATATCAACCGAGTAGCTGCGGTCGCCCCTAGGGATCGCCGGTCGCCGCCATCGATGCACTCACGTTCACGCTTGAAGGGCAACTTCTGCAATTGGCCCAAAGCGGACGACGGTCCGCGATAGGCGACTGTCCGCATTTGACCCGAAGCGAACATTCTGTCGGCGGGCCTCACGCGATGCATAAACCAGGGCCGCGTCAAAAAAAATGCTACTTCCGCTTCAAGGCCTCAAGCCTCCGTCGACACTCTCGGCTGGGCTTGCGTGCGCCACTTAGAACCTGACTAAGCGTTGAGTGATCCATGCGCAGTTTCGAGGCGAGCGCCCTCAATCCAATGCGGTCACGCATATTCTGGGCGAGCGACAAGAACCTATCTGTTTCCACTTCACGCGCTTTGTCAGCGGCTTCTAATCTACGCAAGCCTCCAATGATACGGCGGGCCAGCTTTTTTGTCGGTCTCCGGCCGTCGCGCACCGCGGCAAGTGACTGTCTAGACACGCCCGAAGCCGTTCGAAGACCACTCAGATTTGCGTCTGCCAACTCCGCTCGCAATTTCTGAATCTTATGTTCGAGCGCTCCTTCGTAGTGGATGACCGCCTCCGGATCGCTTCCCAATTCCAACTGTTCTTCCAGCTGGTCTGCCTCCTTGCCGATGTAGTTTACGTCACCAACCTGGACATGCCGCCTGCGCGTCAACCCCCGGTCAAAATGTTCCGCACCAGAAAACTTCGAGTCAGGATGAATGTGGTACTGCTTGAGTTCGCGGCGATAACTTGAAAGGCGATCACGGCTATCCGACGACTTCCCCGCTCGCCATGAGCGAGAAGTAGTGAAGGGATTTCACGGTGTCCGCGAAGGACGGTCATAGTTCGGGATAACCGGTAACGGTGATACCGACGCTGGCAGGGACCAGCGAACCAACGAGCGGAAGCCTTCGATGGCGTCATCCGTGTTGATTGTTGGCCCCCAGCGACAATCAAAGTCACGCAATGACTACGTTGCTGCCCAAAGTGGACAGATACAAATGGCGATCTCACTGGTGGCAAGAAGTGTCAATTTTTACGCCCATCATTATATCCCCCCCCTTGGGGGAGAGGTTAGGTGAGGGGGTCATTAAGCCCGACTCAAGTACCAGGGCCATTCGCGTCCTTCGTCGGTCTCGTTGGCGCATTTGCTCGGAGACGCGCGTACACCACCGAAGGGGCCTCGGGCCGCGCCGATAGAAGCCGCTTGATCGAAGCAGGCTTGACGTGTCCGATAGCTGGGGCGCTGGGGAAGACGACAATTCGTACAACGGGCAAACAGGGACGCGGCCTCCGAAATGCCAGGCGTATCGCGACCGCGATATCGACCCTGGCCGTGGCGTTGCCGTTCACGATGGTGCCGGCGGCTCAAGCACAGCAGACGGTCCCGCCCGACATCGCACCCTTGCTTGAGCGCGAACGGTGGTTGGACGGCAAATGCCGAGGCGGTTCCGGAGACGATCCCGCAACGGCCGACTACTGCGCCGTGCGCGATAGAGCCGCGGAGCAACTGCAGGCAAAGGGCTGGTGTTGGGGGCCGCCCGAGCAAATCGAAGCGCTCAAGGAGTGGCGTCCCTGCAAGGCAGCTTCTGGACCTGCGGCCTGCGTTGCCAGCATCGACAGGTATCAGCGCGCCGTCGCCATCGCATTCGTGGCAACGATGTGCCAGCTCCGAAGTGATCGGTACCTGGCACTCTTCAAGCAAGCGCGCGATAGCGCCTATTTTTCCGCTCCTTCCTGTCGTCAATTGTCTGCCGCCGAAAACTCACAGGTCGATGCGGAGATGGTGCGTGTCTTCGTTGATGAGCAATCGAAGATCGGCCTCCGAGAAGGCGAGTTGTCGCGGACATTTGCCCAGGCGTGTCAGGTTCTGCGCGAGGGCCACGCCCTTGTCGATCTCGACCGGCAGGCGCGACCCACAGGGAAGTAGCCGACGGCCCGTTCTACTTGCGTTGATGGTGGCTTGCGTGGTCTCGGCTTCTTCGGTTCCAGCGCATCACCGGGGCGAACTGGTACCGGTGCAGTGCGGCGGCTGCGCTCATGGGAGCTTCAGGAAGCGAAAGTAGAACGCCCCGAACACCAGGACGATCCCGACGTTCACCATCAGCCGCTCCCAGAACCGGTTCCTGAAGAACAGGACGTCCACGCCGACCACGACGGCTACCAGCGCGAGCACGTAAAGTGCGACGGCTACCTGTCTTCCCATCCTTCCTTTCTAGAACGTGCGGCCCACCGACACCATCTCAGCGCCGGAGCCGCTCGTCCCACCCACCGAAAGCCAGCACCTCGCCTGACCGATTCTCGCGACTCGCAAACTCTCCGGACGGACACCAAGGGGCGCTACTGGAACGCCTCCGGATAGAGCCGCGTGGCCTCCGCCTGGCCTTTATTGCGCCACGGCTTCTCAATTTAGCTAACAAATTGTTGAGGGAACGATTGCGCAGGGGCGCACGTATCGGTTGATAGGAGGGAGCGCGGAGATAAGGCCATGAAATGGTTGATCCTGTCGATTGCTCTCATCGTGCTGGGCGCCGCGGCGTGCACGGATGTTTACAGCTCGACGTCCACCTACAACTCGGTCGGCGGCGCGCGCGGCGATGCCGATCTGCAGGCCGCGACAGGAGTTTGCGATTCGCGCGTCGGCGTTGTGACGAACGGGTCGGACACGCCCGATGCCTACAAGCAGTGCATGCTGGCGCAAGGCTGGCAATACGACCACACAACCCGCTACCGCAACGTCTATCCCGATCCACGGCATCCGGGCCTTGCCTGCCACGACTTTGTTATTTTCGGCGTCGTTGGATCGAACTGCTCGAATTTCGACTGAAGGGGAGTCGCCTGGCGGGTTGTCCGTCACCAAACAGGGTCGCGGACGTTATGTCTTCATGAGCAAGGTCTTGCCGAGGAGAAGCCATGAGCAAACTTCGTTGGCTGGTGGTGGTGGCGCTGCTGGCAATTTTGGCCGCTTGCGACGGTCGAGGCTATCCAGCCAGCTCCGGCTACCGTTCGCCCGACGCCGGCTACAACTATCCAAGCAGCTACTACTATTCGAGCGGCTACTACAATAACGTGAACACATACCGCTGACGTCACGTTCAACGGCTGCGACGTCGTGGATTCAAAGCCTGCAAAGTGCCAGCACCGCCGCCACAGTAGCCAGCACTGCTGGGCGACAAGATTGGATACGCGCACCCAGCCCAGGCCGCAGTAGGACTCGCGACGGGGACGGGGATTCGAGCCGCGCGCGGCTGATGAAGCGTGGCTTTTTTCACTGTTTGCGGGTTCGAGCGCAGCGTACCTTTCGACGGTCCCTGCAACCAAGCCCGATCGCTTCTGGCGCTGATCCGGCATTGCGCGGGAGTTCGACGATGGCAGACGTTACACCAGACGATGTCGTCCTGGTCACTTCACGGTCCAACGATCCGGTAACGATAAATCTGATCCATGTGGGACAAAGGGACCCGGCCGATCCAAGGGGCAGCAAGGCCCCGATCCTGAAGAACGGTGCCGCCCGCCTGGTGGCGCCGGAAGTACGGGCGACGGCTGTGGTGACCCTGAAAGGCGCTCCGGGAGACGATGTGAGCTTGTGGCGCTTCGGCTTCATTCAGCTGAAATTCATTACCGACGAGTGGGCCCACTATCGCGGCGCGACCGAGGCTGACGGCAGCATGTTCTTGGCCCTCGATCGGCCACCCGCCCGACCTCAACAACTTTGTCGCGATTCGAACGGAACGATCGGGCGATTCGAGAGGTTCCCTTTCCTGGGGTCACCCGTCTTCTTTGGCGCGGAGACTGTCCTGTCGCCGTTGGCTCCGATCGGCAAACGGGCCAACGGATTTCTGCCGCTGGATACGAAGATTCCCGCTGGCGGTGCCATGCTCATCACCATTCTATTCGGCGATTCTCCCGAGCGGTTTCATGAGCTGACGAAGGACAACCCCCTGTTCACGCCGCCGCGCAACAACATTCTCTACTCGCTCTACTCCGGCGGCGCTTACGCCACCATGTTCGCCGTTCAGAAAGGGCCGGGAAACCCGATCGTGGTGATGAAGTCCTTTCAATGGAACGTGCGGTGGCGCGCCCATTTCCGTACCGACACCGCCGGATTTCTCCAGCAGGTGCCGGGGCGGGGTGACGTCCTGGATGTGAATATATCGCACGTCGTGACCGGACCGCCCAACGATCCAAGATTTCAGAATTCCATTCTGGACACGAATTTGCCGAATTGCGTCGACGTCATACAGGCGGCGTTTGCAGATAAAAGGGCGATGCACACCTCGAAGAAGTGGGAAGACTGGGACGTTACGCACTGACCGGCGGCCGCTCAGCCAACCGACAGGTCTCTGTAAGCATCTCCTCCGTGCCGTCACAATCCGACACGTATCCCCCTCTGTTGGGACGACAAGCAGTTGTCATCCCGGGTTGTCTCAGGAGGATGCAATGCGTGGACTTGTACGGAAGACCATCCTGGCCACCGCGATCGCGGGTTCCGGTATCTTCCTTGCGGTGGGCGCTCAGGCGCACGACGACGATCATGGGCGTGACGAGCATTGGCGCCGCGAACACCACCAGTACGTCGAAGAGCACGAGCACTGGCGCCATGAACCGCCACGGCCCGTCGTCTACGAACGCCCGCCGGTCATCGTGGCGCCGGCTCCGGTCATTGTGGCACCTGCACCGGTCTATGCGCAGCCGGTCCTGCCGAGCCTGAACCTCAACTTCTCCATCCCGCTGTACTGACATTTCCTTGATTTTGAGGCCTCGCCGGGCGGATCTCCGCCCGGCGGGTGGGGCTCTGATCGCCGCCGCTTCACCGGGTCGCCCCGGCGATCGATGGCAGTAGGCAGGTTGAGATGAATATCCAGGTTCAGAAAATCACGTTGGCCATTCTCGCCACCATAGGATCAGTCTTTATGATGGCGAGTGCCATTGGCACCCTGTGGGCGTGGACGACACCCGATGCGTCGCTCGGCTTCAGGTTCATGTTTCCGTTGCTTGTCGCCAGCTTGTTCGCGGTGGTGTTCATGCTGAGCATGGCGCTGCTGCCAGAGCCAGGCAGCGACCCAACGCCAATATCCAGTCCGCCAGCACTGAAGGCAAAAAGTTGACTCGCCGCTGACGCTACGTCCGTCTGAACCTCGCCGTCCTGCACGACGTCGACGGCGATTTCAAGAAGCTTACAAACGCGGCCGCGGGGCTGGATTTCGCCGTTTTTGCCGCCCACTTGGCAGGCGTCCCCCATTATGGAGTTCATCACATGCTACGGACTACGACACTTCTCGCGGCGATCGGCCTGCTCGGTCTGCCACTCGCGGCGCAAGCGCAGGCGCCGACGTCGAGCGCCGCCGACCTCAGCTACTGTGCCAAGCTCAGCGACATCTACCAGCGCTATCTCGGGCCCGAGAACTCGCGCCATATGGATACCACGCCCAACGTCGTCGGTGGTGCGGCGGTGGCCAAGTGCCAGGAAGGCGACGCCGCAGCGTCCATTCCGGTGCTCGAGCGCCTGCTGACCGACGGTGGTTTCACCTTGCCGCAGCGCGGCTGACGGGCCGCACGCGACATCGTGCCAACGCGAAAGCATGGAGCACGAATCATTCGGCTGCAGGCACGGCTCGCCCCGGATCGTCGTGCCTGTGGCTGATTCTTCTGTTGTGCGTTTTCGCACATCCCCCTCGCCCGAACGGCATCAACAGTGACCGGTCTGGGAAGTTCAGGGGGGGCCGCACATGCCGGGCAACATCAGCTTCAACTATGCCATCTTCAAGCGCCTGCAGGGCGCGTACGTCGCGGGGATCGGCACGGCGACCGGCTTCCACATGGATCCGGTGAACCCGATGGGCGGCTTCTGCCTCCTCTACCCGGACCATCCGAACGGCATCCTGGGCAAGATCGCCAACAACAACGCGATGGGGCTCGCCGGCCTGGCGCCGCTCGCGCCGACTACCACCCCCGCCGACAGCCCGCTCTACGACATGCTGAGCGGCTCGGTGGGGCCGAACAACGTCCCCGAGTACGTGCCGGTCGGCGCCATGAACACTATGTGGCCGACCATGCCGCCGGCCGAGCCGCCGGGGCCCGTCGGCACGCAGGTCAACCCGCTGTACCTCGAGTTCAACAACGCCAACCCGCCGCAGCTGGTCACCGCCTTCGGCCAGTGGATCGGCAACGGCAAGCCGGACGACAGTCCGCAGAACGGCCCGCTCGCCCAGCCGGGGTTCTCGAACCTCCAGCCGCCCGCCTTCGCCGGCGCCCAGACGGCGTTCCTTTTCGTCGCGAGCTTCGCCAACGACGACGGGCGGCGGAACGGCGACGGCGGCATGCCGGCCGTACCGCTCGGCCACGTGCCGCCGAACTTCTGGGCGACGTCGCAGATCTTCCTCTACGACGCGCAGGGCCAGTACCAGACGCCGCCGACCCTCGACGCCGGCGCGGAATATTACGTGTGCGCGGTGATCGGCAATTCGTGCCCGAGCGAGCCCGCCGGGCGTGCATTCTTCAGCGCCAACCCGATCAACGTGATCTGCGACGCGCAGGGCTTCAACACCTTCCTGAGCCCGGCCGTGCCGCTGCCCTCGCTCGGCAACTACGATCCGATGGACGCCAACCCGACGTCCGAGCTCTACTACCTCGCGCCGCAGAGCTACGGCGTGGCGGCGTTTCGCTTCAACGTCAATTCCGTGTTCGCCGCCCTCGCCGCGGCGCTGCAGGGCGTCAACCTGGGCGGCATGCTGCCGGCTGACTGGTTGAAGGCGGGGCACCCGTGCGTCAAGGTGCTGGTGACCTCGGGCGAGCAGCCGAACTTCTTTCCGCCGATGGGCAACGTGCCGCTCTCGATCGATTCCAGCCCGCTCTACGACCGCCACATCGCCCAGCACAACCTCGCGCCCTTCGACATGACGCTGATGGCGATCAAGGAGCCGATGTGGACCAACTTCATCCTGGCGCAGGCGGCCGCGGGGCCGAACGGGCTCGTGGTCCAGGCTGCCGGCTGGCCGGCCGAGGCGACGCGCTTTTATTTCGCGATCCCGAGCGCGCCTTATGAGCGCTACGTGGCCAAAGGCGGCCATCGCGGGTTCGAGGTGGTGCGCGAGGGCGTGCCGAAGCCGTTCCCCGATTGCGTGATCCTGCGCCAGACGACGCCGGGCGCGAGGTTGGAGATCGCCGACCATGATGCGGGGCACGTGCGAGCTGTCCGCCACGGCCCCGACCGCTTCTTCGGCATGGCGCTCGGCGTCGAAGCCGACCCGGCGCGGCTGCGCGATCACCGCCTGGGCGACGTCGAGGTCGTGCACACGGCGCAGAACGGCAATATCGTCGGCGGGTTCTCGCTCAGGCCGACGACGGGCTGAAGCAACACGAGCCATGCTTGGGGCGCGCCGCTGGAGGAGCGAGCCTGGGGTCGCGCGGTATGGAGCGTCGCCAGGCTGATCCTCGTCTGAATTTCTATGCCGCGCCTATACAGACGCCATCCGAGCCCGCTCGAATTCCTACAGGCCGCGGCCCATTTTGCGGGCGAGGAGAGCACTCATGCTCGGTATGGCGCTGCTGGTCGGATTTGCGTTTGTCTGCTTGGTCATCGTCCACGACCGGTTGACCGGTCGGTTGTGACAGCCGCCGGCCTCGTCTTCGAGGAGCAGTCAGGGCGCCTATGGAACTCAGGGAACAAACCCTAAGGCGATAGGGCCATTGGCCCTTATCGATGCGCTCCCCTCACGCCCGCGCAGGGGCAAGACCCGAAAAACGAAGCGCCGGCGGTCCGCAAGGGCCGCCGGCGTTGCTCGACGCCAGGTCGAGACCCTTTAGCGGGCGTGCGTCGGGATGATATTGCCGCGTGCGTCCAGGCGGTTGCCCTGGGCGTCATAGTGGCGGCCATACTCGTCCCTGATCGCGGTTTGATGCGGTCCGTTCTGCATCGGCATCGCGTCTGAACGGGCCTGCGCCATGTCCGCGTTCATTCTCGCGGAGTTGTTGTAGACGGGCGGCGCCGCACCGGCGTTGGTCCGGTCGCCGGGCTGGGCCACCCAGTCATTGCGACCGATGAGGGGATGACCGTAGGGGTCGAGCGGTTCGTTGGTCGGCCTGGTCTGGGAATAGGCGGGCTGCGGGGCGTAGCCCGGCTGCGGCGCCATTTGGGCATGAGAGACGCTGGCGGTAGAGACGCTGGCGGTGGCGATGAGCGCGAGGGCGAGCAACGAACGTTGCATGGCAAATCCTCCGGTAAAAAGTGTGCACCCGGTCAACGTCCCCGTGTCGCGCGGGGTTGCACACAATTGCTCAATCGTCGGAAATATTCTGCTCCGGACCGCATTTTTGCGCGCGCTAGGCCACTTTCTCTGTCTCGGTCCGGATCGCAAGCGCATCGTCCGGCGCCGGCTTCTGCATTTTCAGCGCTTCCTCGACGGTTACACCCCGCAGCTCACCCTCGCCCGTCCGCTGCCGATCGTCGGCGGCAAGAAGTCGGCGCAGGAAAAGTTTGGAGGGAATTTCGATGCGCCGATACAGGGCGTCCGAAATGATCAATACGACGGCAATTGCCAACGCATAGCTGAGCAGGGGGTGCGCGTTTTCCTTGGTGACATACGCCACCTGCGAGGCGAACGGATGGGCCAGGTAAATCGAGTAACTGATCTCGCCCAGGCCGACCAGGGCCGGCACCGCCAAGGCTGTTTGAAGCGTGCACCTTCCGACGGCCAAGGCAAAAATGATGGCGCAGCACCCCGGCGCCAACAGAAAGTTCATGTTCATGAAGTTGAAGGCGACGAGATATCGGGCCGTCTCGGGCGAAGCCATACCGACCATGTCGGGCGCGCTT
>Ga0210389_10001136_pt1 | contig 21908 bp, 23 predicted proteins | sample IncBWH28OmetaG_FD_160127 | JGI IMG/M metagenome (GOLD analysis project Ga0210389, IMG submission 160127) | Forest soil microbial communities from Barre Woods Harvard Forest LTER site, Petersham, Massachusetts, United States - Inc-BW-H-28-O ...
ATTTGTCGCTTGCGGTCGCGACCACGCGGCGGTGAGCCGGGGCGAATTGCGCACCGTCATCACCGAGGGCGGTCGACTTGGCTGGACCGCCGCCAACGGTCCGCCGGAAATCAATCACGCGCACCACCCCGAAGAACTGCTGCGTGGCGATCCCGACCCTGGGCGGTAACACCCCGACGGTGCCACACTGGACCGGTGCCGCCGTACCGTGACCTGGCCGCATTCAACGACCGAGCGCCCGAATATGACCGCGGCTGGCGTGGCCGCCTGCACCATGAGATTGCCGCTCGCACCGCCTCTCTCGCGGTGGCGACCGTCCCCTCTCCCGGCCGCGTGCTCGACGTGGGTTGCGGGACGGGTTACCTGCTGCGCAGCCTCGCCCACCATTACCCGCATGCCGACCAGCTTTGCGGCGTCGACGCCGCACCCCAAATGATCTCGACGGCAAGCGCTTCCGCCGGCGATGAGCGATTGACCTTCACTGTCGGCGTCGCCGAAGGACTCGGCTTTCCCGACGGCACATTCGACCTCATCGTCAGCACGACGTCTTTCGATCACTGGAGCGACCAGCAAGCGGGCCTCGTCGAATGCGTCCGAGTCCTGCGTCCCGGCGGTCACTTGGTGCTCGTCGACCAGTTCTCGCGGTGGCTGTTGCCAACCGTGGCCACCACTCGACGGGGCAAGGCCCGCACCAGGAGCCGCGCCACGGCCCTGCTGCTGCGCGCAGGATTACATTCGCCGCAATGGCACAGGGTGTATGCCGTGATTATCAACGGCGTGACCGCGGCCAAGCCGGCTTAGCGCAGCGTGCACGGCCCGGGCGGTGGGATCGGCACGGATCGCCACCGCGCGCCCGTCATCCCGTCACCCCGTGCACCACGATGGCGGTGGTCTGCTCCACCCATGTGTCGTCGAGTTCTTCCTCCGGGCGCAGCAGCATCCGCAGCATCGTCGCACCGCCGATCAATTCGATCAGGCGGTCTGGGTCCACATCGGGATGCGCCTCGCCCCGGTCGACAGCCTCGCGCAGCCGCACCCGCACCGCGGTGAACAGGTCGGTGAAACGCGACATCACTCGCTCGTTGAGGGCGGGATCGGCCGTCATGTCGGCGACCAGACCGGGCAACGCGGCGCGCACCACCGGGGTGGTGAACACGTCGCGGGTGGCCTCGACCATCATGCGGATGTCGGCGGCGATGTCGCCGGCCGGAGCCTCCAGAGCGGTCGGGGCCACCGGGAAGGCCGCCTCGTGCACCAGCTCGGCCTTGCTCGACCACCGGCGGTACAGCGCTGACTTCGTGGTGCCGGCGCGCTCGGCAACCGCGGCCAGGCTGAGGTTCGAATACCCGATTTGCACAAGCAGTTCCGCGGTCGCCGCCAGGATGGCCGAATCGATGCGCCGATCCCGGGGACGGCCGGCGCCGGGGGCCTTGTCAAGGGTGGACGGGTCTGCTTTCATAACGCTACCTACCGTATCGTAATTGCCGCGAAGAAGTCTCAAAGAATGGAGGCACCCGTGGCTACCGAACCCGCGATCCACGACGTGGAACACCTGCAGCGTTCCAGCCGCGATGTCACGACCTTGCCTGCCGTGATGTCGCACTGGCTGTCAACCGTCCTTCCCGGCGGGGCGCTACCCGAGGTGACCGTGGAAAGCGGCGTGGACTCGACGGGCATGTCGTCGGAAACCATAATCCTGACCGCCCGCCGGAAGCAGGACGGGCAGTCGATCGAGGAAAAGCTGGTGGCCCGGGTGGCCCCCACGGCCGAGGACGTGCGGGTCTTCCCGACCTATCGCTTAGACCACCAATTCGAGGTGATCCGGCTGGTCGGCGAACTCACCGACGTCCCGGTCCCGCGCGTTCGGTGGCTCGAGAACACCGGCGACGTGCTGGGCACACCCTTCTTTCTGATGGACTACGTCGACGGCGTAGTACCGCCCGACGTCATGCCCTACACCTTCGGCGGCAACTGGTTCGCCGACGCTCCCGCCGAACGTCGGCGCGAACTGCAGGACGCCACCGTGGGGGTGCTGGCATCGCTGCATTCGATTCCCAACGCGGAGAAGACGTTCGCCTTCCTGTCCGAAGGACGGCGAGGCGACACGGCGTTGCGCAGACACTTCAACTGGGTCCGGTCCTGGTACGACTTCGCGGTGCCCGACATCGGCCGATCACCGCTGCTGGAGCGGACTTTCGCATGGCTGGAAGCCAACTGGCCGCATGACGTGGCCGCCCACGAGCCCGTGCTGTTGTGGGGCGACGCACGAGTGGGCAACGTGTTGTACCGAGATTTTCGGCCGGTGGCGGTGCTGGACTGGGAAATGGTGACGCTGGGCCCACGCGAACTGGACGTCGCGTGGATGATCTACGCGCACATGGTTTTTCAAGAGCTCGCCGGCCTGGCGACACTGCCGGGGTTGCCCGAGGTGATGAGCGAGGACGACGTCCGGGCCACCTACCGGCGGCTCACCGGTGTCGAAGTGGGCGACCTGAACTGGTTTTACGTCTACTCGGGCGTGATGTGGGCCTGCGTGTTCATGCGCACCGGCGCGCGACGGGTGCACTTCGGGGAGGTCGAGAAGCCCGACGATGTCGAGTCGTTGTTCTACCACGCCGGACTGATGAAACGTCTCATCGGAGAGGAGCGCTAATGCCGCAAATACTTGGCCCGCTCGACGAGTTCCCGGTACACCAGCTCCCCCAGCCGATCGCGTGGCCGGGTCCGTCAGACCGCAACTTCTACGACCGCTCCTACTTCAACGCCCACGACCGCACCGGCAACATCTTCCTCATCAGCGGCATCGGCTACTACCCCAACCTGGGGGTGAAGGACGCGTTCGTGCTGATCCGGCGCGCGGACACCCAGACCGCGGTGCACCTTTCGGACGCCATCGACTCCGACCGGCTCAACCAGCACGTCAACGGCTACCGGGTCGAGGTGATCGAACCGCTGCGCAAATTGCGGCTGGTCCTCGACGAAACCGAAGGCATCGCAGCCGATCTCACCTGGGAGGGCCTCTTCGACGTCGTCCAGGAGCAGCCGCACATCCTGCGGTCCGGCAACCGGGTGACGCTGGACGCGCAGAGATTCGCCCAGCTCGGCACCTGGAGCGGCCGCATCGCCGTCGACGGCGCAGAGATCGCAGTCAACCCCGGGACGTGGCTCGGCAGCCGCGACCGCTCGTGGGGCATCAGGCCGATCGGCGAGCCCGAGCCGGCCGGCCGGCCCGCCCACCCGCCGTTCGAGGGCATGTGGTGGCTCTACGTGCCGATGGCGTTCGACGACTTCGCCGTCGTGCTGATCATCCAGGAGGAGCCCAACGGGTTCCGCTCGCTCAACGACTGCACCCGGGTCTGGCGCGACGGCCGTGTCGAGCAGCTGGGCTGGCCGCGGGTCAAGATCCATTACCGATCCGGCACCCGCATCCCGACCGGCGCCACGATCGAGGCGACCACCGCCGACGGCACCCCGGTGCACTTCGACGTGGAGTCCAAGTTGCCGGTCCCCATCCACGTCGGGGGCGGCTACGGCGGCGACTCGGACTGGCTGCACGGCATGTGGAAGGGCGAGAAGTTCGTCCAACGACTCACCTACGACATGAACGATCCGGCGATCATTGCGCGGTCCGGTTTCGGCGTGATCGATCACGTGGGCCGCGCCGCGTGCCGTGACGGTGACGGGGTTCCGGGCGAGGGCTGGGGTCTCTTCGAGCACGGCGCGCTGGGCCGCCACGACCCGTCCGGCTTCACCGACTGGCTAACCGTTGCGCCCTGACGCGGTTGATGACGTCCAAAAGTTGACATCGCATGCGCCAGCACCTTCTGGACTTGTGCGGGGGCAAGCCTGCGCGACCGTCACAATGCGGTTGACTAGAGGACGTGACAACGCCGCCGCGGACCGCCGACGTTGTCGTGATCGGTGCCGGCTTTGCCGGGCTGGCCGCGGCGCGTGAGCTGACGCGACGAGGACATGAGGTGCTGGTCCTCGAGGGCCGGGACCGGGTTGGCGGGCGCTCGTTCACCGGCAGTGTCGCAGGGTTGCCCGCCGATCTTGGCGGCACTTTCGTCGGCCCAACCCAGGACGCAGTTCTCGCGCTGGCGGCCGAGCTCCAGGTTCCGACGACGCCGACCTACCACGACGGCAAGAACCTGATCTACTGGCGCGGCTGGGCGCGCCCCTACCACGGCACCATTCCCAAGCTCTCACTGACCGGACTGCTCGACATCGGCCGGTTGCGTTGGCAATTCGACAGGATCGCCCGCAGTATCCCGCTGGCAACACCCTGGGATGCGCGCCGCGCCCGCGAATTGGACGGCATGTCGCTCGGCGATTGGTTGCGCTCGGTGCGTGCCTCCGACTCGTCGCGCGATCTGCTGGCCATCATGGCCCGGGTGACCTGGGGGTGTGAGCCCGACGACGTGTCGATGCTGCACGCCTCCCGCTACGCACACGCAGCAGGCGGCCTGGACCGGCTGCTGGACGTCGAGGACGGCGCCCAGCAGGACCGTTTTCCGGGCGGCACTCAGCAGATCGCCGTGGCGGTGGCCGCCGAATTGGGTGCACGTGTGGTGCTCAACGCACCGGTGCGCCGCATCGACCACCACGGTGCAGGCGTGACAGTCACCAGCGACGTCGGCCAGATCGGGGCCGGGTTCGTCATCGTCGCGATCCCGCCGGCCCATCGCGCGTCGATCGATTTCGCTCCCCAGCTGCCCGACGAGTACGTCAAACTCGCCGAACATTGGCCGCAGGGCCGGCTCAGCAAGGCCTACGCGGCCTACGAGACGCCGTTCTGGCGCGCCGACGGCTTCTCCGGCCAGGCGCTGTCCGACCAGGGCCCGGTGTTCATCACGTTCGACGTCAGCCCGGACGCCGACGGGCCCGGGATCCTGATGGGTTTCGTCGACGCCCGCGCGTTCGACTCGCTTCCCACCGAGCAGCGCCGCCGCGACGCGTTGCGCTGCTTTGCCAGACTGTTCGGCGACGCCGCGCTCAAACCGCTGGATTATGTCGATCATCGTTGGGGTGCAGAAGATTTCGCGCCGGGCGGTCCGACGGCGGCGGTGCCACCTGGATCGTGGACCCGATTCGGGCCGTGGTTGCGCAAGCCGGTCGGGCCGATTCACTGGGCCGGCACCGAGACGGCGGACGAATGGACCGGCTTTCTCGACGGCGCCGTCAGGTCCGGTCAGCGGGCAGCCGCCGAGGTCGCCGCCCTGTTATGAGCTGATGCGGCCGGCCCCCACGCCATGGGTAACCGATTCCACCAGTGCCCGCAGCTGCCGGTTCACCTCACCGGGCTGTTCCAGCATCGAGCAATGCCCGCCGGCCAACTCGACCAGACCGACGACATTGGGCGCGGTGCGCGCGATTCTGCGCGACTGGCTGATCGGCGTCAGCCGATCGCGCTCGCTGCCGATGACCAACGTCGGCACCGTCAAACCGCTCAAGTCGAGATACCGCGACCCCAACGCCCCGACGAGCATCTTTGCGCAACCCCCGCGCCCCGAAGGCGGTGTCTGCACGAACAATTCGTGGACCAGTCGCGCGGCGCCGGGGTCGACGTCCTTTCCGACGGCCAGCATCGTGACCAGGTAGCGGCTCGGGATCCCGGCCGCGGGCGGGATCGGAAAACCGCCGAACACGTTGATCAGGCTGCGCGCAGCGAAGACCCGCGCCGCTGAAAGCCCACGCAACGGGCGCGGCACCGGTAGCAGTTTCACCTCGCGCACCAAATCCCCGGTCGTGGTGTTGATCAGCGCGACGGCGTCAGCGCGCCGGTGGACCTGGTGGCGATACTGCGCTGACCAGGCGGCGATGGTGATGCCGCCCATCGAGTGGCCGGCCAACACCGCACGCTCGCGCGGCGCCAACGTCGCCTCGAGCACCGAATCCAGATCGGACGCAAGGCGTTTGAGACTGTACCCGCCACGCCGCGGGACACCGCTTCGCCCATGGCCGCGATGGTCGAACGCGATCACCCGGTAATCGGTGGCCAGGTCTGCGATCTGGTGTGCCCACGCCCGCATCGCGCAGGTGATGCCGTGGGTCAACACGATCGGATAGCCGTCGGCCGGTCCGAATACCTCGGTGTGCAACGGGGTGCCGTCGGCAGCGCGGACGGTCAGGACGCGGCTTGGTGGTAGCACGTCGGGAAGCCGCTCGGTTTTGCGAGTCGATTGCCCAGCACTCATCGCCACTCCCCCTGGAACACGGCCGCACTGCCGCATTATGGATGCACGCGAGTTTAACCTGAACGCAACGACGAACGGAGCAGAATCGGCCGAACACACGGGGGAAATTTTCGGACGATCGTCCAATAACCGCTGCGGCCAGCCGCGGGCCTGCGCCGACAGTCATGTGGGACGCTGACACCCGTGTCACCGCTATCCCGTCGGGACTTTTTCGCGGCAACGGCAAGCGTGGTCGGCGCCGGGACGGCGGCCGCGTGCGCGGCGGATCGCCGATTCCCGCCGGATAACAAGTCGGTGCTCATTGTCGGCGCCGGCATGGCCGGCCTGTCCGCCGCGCGCACCCTCGCCGACGCGGGCTGGCCGGTGCGCGTCATCGAAGCCCGCAATCGCATCGGCGGCCGGGTGTGCACCAACCGCGACTGGGGCGCACCGCTCGAGATGGGAGCGTCGTGGATCCACGGCACGTCGGACAACCCGCTGATGGAGCTGGCGCACCAGGCCCAGGCACAGCTCGTCCCCACCGACTACTACGGGTGGGCAAAGCTCGCGGTTGATCCCCGGCTGGGGCCGCTGGACTACGATTCGAAAACCTGGCGCAAGTTCGTCGAGCGGGCTCGCGACCGCGTCGACGGCGGGAGTCTGGGAGCCGCCGTCAGCGCCGCCGCGAGCAGTGCGGAGCTTTCCGATTCCGATCGTGCCCAATTGGCCTTCTATCTGACCACCGAAATCGAGGACGAATACGCCACCGACGCGAATCAGCTCTCCGCCAACACTTTCGACAAGGGCGAATACGCCGGCGGCGAACAGGACGTGGTCACCAGCGGCTACGACGCCCTGCCGCGGCTGCTCGCCGGCGGTCTTGACATCGTGCTGAATACGCCGGTGACCGCGATCGCGCTTCGCGACGGCTCAGTCATGGTGCGAGCCGGCAACCGATCGTTCGAGGGGCCCGCCGCCGTCGTCACCGTTCCACTCGGCGTGCTGAAATCCGGTGCCATCGCCTTCGATCCGCCCCTACCCGACGAACACTCCCATGCGTTGCACGCGTTGGGGTTCGGCGTGCTGTCCAAAAGCTACTTCCGCTTCGATCAGCGAACGTGGAACGTAGAGAACGCCTTTTACCAATTCATCGGCGCCGAACCCGGTCTTTGGGCACAGTGGTTCACCCTGCCGGGCGCCGCGGGCCCAATCGTGTTGGCCTTCAATGCCGGTGACCGCGGGCGGTCGGTCGAATCGTCCGCGCCCGCGGATCTCATGACCAGCGCGCTGCCCATCGCTCGACAACTGTTCGGAGACAATATCTCTCCGGTCGAGGTCCGCACGTCGAATTGGTCCGTTGATCCTTACGCGCGCGGCTCCTATTCGTTCCACGCGCCCCGCTCCGGCCTCGAAGACCGGCGCCGGCTGCAGGAACCGATCGGTGACCGCCTCTACCTGGCGGGCGAGGCCGTCGGCGTCAACAATCCGGCCACCGTCACCGGCGCCGTGGTCAGTGGCCGACATGCCGCCGCCCAACTGATGCAGCGATTGGGTGCTTGACGACCGTTGTCCTACAGCCGTATTCGCCGCTACTTCCCCAGCGCCTTTGCGCAGGCATCAAGGATCGCAAGGAAGCTCGAGCGCAGCAGCCGATAGCTGACCGCTTCCAGCAGCTTCCCTCCCGCCCACGCCGGATGGGTGTAGTTGCTCAGCCAATCCACATGGGTGCCGTCACCCGACGGGGTGAACGTCAGCGTGCCGCCCTCGTGATTGAACGGCGGAAATGATCGGACGATGAGGTAGGAGTAGCTGCGGGGCCGATCGTAAGCCGTGATCTTTTCCCGGAACCAGGTCCCGACGCCGGTCACCTGGCGCAACGCTCCCGCGCCGGCCCCCGGCGAGTCCTTGGCATAACCGGCCTTCAGAGCCAGCGGAGCGGCGGCCAGGTTCGTTGGCTCGGCCAGCCAGTCGAAGACCCGCTCCACAGGTGCATCGATCGTCCGCTCCACGTGAATCTCGACCATCAGATCACCCGCCAGGCAGCAACAACATTGTCTACGCCCATGCTAGACGCCGCCCCGCCGAACCCCACCGGCACCCTCTTCCCCTTGAACGTGGCTGGCGCTGAATCGCTTTGTGCGCGTGGAGAAATAGTGCGCCGGGATGACCCAGATGGGCTCTGCTGTGGCGTTCTTCCGGTGCGGGTCGGCAGCCGGCGTGGTGCGAGAGGTGTACCGGGGTTCCACTGCGCGCCAGGCATGCGTTTCGGCCGCTGCCGAGCGGGGCATCCTTGGGAAGGTGTGACCAGAGGAGGACGAGCCATGCCGAATCCGTCCATCAAGAACGAGAAGATGTATCGGGAGCTGCGCAAGCAGGGTGACTCACAGGAGAAGGCCGCGCGGATTTCCAACGCGGCCGCCGCGCGGGGTAAGTCGTCGGTCGGGCGCAAGGGCGGCAAGTCCGGGTCCTACCAGGACTGGACGGTTCCGCAATTGAGGAAGCGGGCCAAAGAACTTGGCATGTCAGGATATTCAAGCCTGACCAAAGACAAATTGATCGCCAAACTGCGTAATCACTGACGCACCTCGTCAGCCCGTGACGCGGAGTCGGCCGGCCAGCACCAAGAACGCGAGGGCGTTGATCGGCTCCCAGTCCGAGCCGCTCGCGGACGGCCCGCGGCGGGATGCAGTGCTGTGAAGTCGCAGTGATGGTCGCCGAGGGAGCGCAGCTTCCCCGCTGTGGTGCGGGCAACCTGACCGATAGCGCGTTCGTCACCCGTTTAATTGGCGGCGTTAGTGGGCAAGCCTTCAGTTATGTCAGCCCCAGTGTCTCGCGTGTACGACGGGGCCGCCATCGTGATTCCCGCCCACAACGAACGGGCGAAGCTGCCCGCCTGCCTGCGGGCGGTGCTGACCGCGGCCCTGTGCGCACCGGTCCCGGTGGTGATCGTCGTAGTGCTGGACGCCAGCGACGACGACAGCGAGACATTGGCCGGCCAGTACGGGCCGGACGTCCACTTCGTCCGCGTCGACGCACACAACGTCGGCGCCGCGCGCGCGGCCGGCTTCGGCTATGCCCGCTCGCTGTGCTCCGACGACGGCGAATGCTGGTACGCCACCACCGATGCCGACAGCCGGGTGGACCCCGGCTGGCTGGTGGGTCAGCTGGGGCTCGGCGCGGACATGGTTCTGGGCGTGGTACGGGTCGGCGACTGGCGAGCCCATTCCGCCGACGTCGCCGATCGTTTTGCGCAGGCCTACGAAGCGGGCCCGCCCGGCGACACGAGCGATCACCAACACATTCACGGCGCCAACATGGGCTTCAGTGCAAGGGCTTACTGGCGGATTGGCGGCTTTCGCGCGCTGTCGTCCGGCGAGGACGTCGACCTGGTCGAGCGGTTCGAGGCAGCCGGCTACACCATTCATCGCGACACCGAATTATCGGTCATTACCTCGGCGCGAACCCGGGCTCGGGCCCCACATGGATTCGCTCAATATCTCAGGCGACTGGGGGGATCAGTGGCGGGTGATCGCGCGTGACCGCAGGTTTGGTAATGCACTGGATGGACACCGGACGACTCGAATTGCCATTCCCCGCGTCTGGGCGTACCGGCGAACGCTGGCAACGCCTGGCGCGGCTGGCCGAGGACGACATCGCGGCGGCCCGGATCGCCGAGGCCCACGTCGACGCCGTCGCGATACTCCACGAGCTGGGCGGCAAGCCCCCCGATTCGGGTCAGCTGTGGGGCGTCTGGGCGGCCGAGTCGCCCGACGCGGTGGTGACCGCCACCGACGTCGGCGGCGGCGCGGTCATCCTCAACGGCACGAAGGTGTGGTGCTCAGGCGCCGGGTTCTGCACTCACGCGCTGGTGACCGCCCGGCTCGATGACAAAAGCCGGGGCCTGTTCGCGGTGACGGTTATCGACCCCGCCGTCAAAGCGTTGCCGACCACGTGGTGGAACGTCGGGATGGCCGGCAGCGACACCAGGGCGGTGCAGTTCAACAACGCCCACGCCGTTGCCGTGGGCGATCCCGGTGACTACCTGGACCGCCCGGGATTCTGGCACGGCGCGATCGGCGTGGCCGCCTGCTGGCTGGGCGGAGCGCGCAGGGTCGCCGAGCCGCTATATCGCTGCGCCAGAAGCCAATCGGCTGACGCGTACTCGCTGGCGCACCTGGGTGCGGTGGACGCCGCGCTTGCCGCCGGAGACGCGATCCTGTGTGCGGCCGCAATGCAGGTCGACGCCGATCCCTTCGACCGGACCGGTACCGCTCAACTGCTCGCCCGTCGTGCCCGCACCGTCGTGGAACATGCGGTCGATGAGGCCATCACCCGGACCGGCCGAGCCCTGGGACCGGGCCCGCTGTGTCAGGACGGCCGGCACGCGCAACGGGTGGCCGACCTGACCATCTACATACGACAAAGCCACGCCGAGCGGGACCTTGCCGAGCTCGGGCGCCTCGCCGGGCGGCATTAAGAACAACGCGAGGACGACTTGAAGACAGCATCTACAGGCAACTGCGCCCGGTTTGCGGCCAAGCCGCTGACGCGGGGCGGCACGCCAGTGCCCGTGTGGCTGGCTGCATTCGGCGCGGAACCGCCGCCGGAACTGGATCTGACCGACTGCCCCGGTCTGATCATCGTCGCGCCCCACCCCGACGACGAGACCCTGGGCCTGGGCGCAACGACCGCACAACTTGTCGCATCAGGCGTCGACGTAAAGGTGGTGTCGGTCAGCGACGGCGGTGCCGCCGGCGCGACGCTGTCGGACCGGACTCGTTTGGAAACCACACGAAGATACGAACTGCGCAGAGCAACAAGCGTTTTGGGGGTTGCACCACCCGTGTCCCTGGGCTTGCCCGACGGGCGGCTGGCCGACCACGAGGACAGGCTGGCCGGGTTGCTCGGCGAGATCCTCGCGGCCGCTGCACCCGGGACCTGGTGTGCGGCCACCTGGCGAGGCGACGGACACCCCGACCACGAGGCCGTGGGACGCGCGGCGGCATGGGCGTGCGCGCACACCGAGGCCACGCTGCTGGAATATCCGGTGTGGATGTGGCACTGGGCCAGCCCCGGCGACCCCGCGGTGCCTTGGGACCGCGGCCACCGGGTGCGTGTGTCCGGCTGGGCGCTGGGCCGCAAACGCGATGCCGCGCAATGCTTTCGCAGCCAGCTCAACACCAACGGCGCCAGCACCGCGCCCGTGCTGCCGGCGTTCGTACTGCAGCGCCTACTCGCGGTGGGCGAGATGGTATTCCGGTGACCGCGCGGCTGCCCGATGCCTATTTCGACCGGATGTACGCCGGTGCCGATGACCCGTGGCAGCTGTCGACCCGGTGGTATGAGCAGCGCAAGTACGCCATCACCCTCGCGCTGCTGCCCGACCGCCGGTATCGACACGCATTCGAGCCGGGCTGTTCGATCGGGACACTGACCGCGCAGCTGGCGCAGCGCTGCGATCACGTCACGGCGGTGGACGTAGCCGACGCGGCACTGCGAAGCGCGGACGCGCGGCTGCGGCGGGCCGGCTGCCGGGACCGGGTGACCCTCTATCAGTCGTCCCTGGACGTAACATGGCCGCCCGGACCCTTCGACCTGCTGGTCCTCAGCGAGGTTGCGTACTACCTGGACGCCGACGCGCTGGCCACGGTGTTGGGCCGCGAATGCCCCCGGCTGCAGCGGGGTGCGAAAGTCGTTGCCGCACACTGGCGCCACGCCGTGACCGACTATCCGCTCACCGGCGATGCGGCTCACGCCGTCATCGCGGAAACGCCTGGGCTGACGTCCGTCGCCCGTTACGGGGACCGCGATGTCGTCATCGAGGTGTTCGACACCGGCGACGGCCGGTCGGTGGCGGCCCGCGAAGGGGTGCCCGGAGCTCACTAGCACGAGCGGGACGCCGGTGCCGACCGCTCATCCCATCGCATCGAGTCGGTGTTCGACGCGCTCGATGTCTTCGATTGACGGCATCCGGTCGGTGAGTCGGGTGATCTCGACCCCGACATCTGCCCGGTCGAACGAGCGGCGTTTGTGCCAAAAAAGTTTGGTCGCGATCCTTGCGGCCTCGTCGTCGGACAATCGCCGCGGCAACAGCGCCAACAGCGGTATGTAGCCGGTGGGAGGCGCGTCACTCGGGTAACCGGCACGCAGAAACGCGACGATGCTCGAAACCCGCCCCCGCAAACCCATATTCCACCTCGCCAACCCGCCGCACGCCGCGGAGCAGCGGGCGTCCCCTACCAGGAATAGCCCAGCGTAGCGCCTTGAAACCAGCAGGAGGCGACGACTTTTCGGATCTGTTGATCAATTTCCGCGCCGGCCAAGAATCTTGGCGTGACGCCCGGCGCCGGCGCCGCGTCTAATGCATTGCCGACAAAGGATTTTGGCGCGGACGAATGGCCCGGCCCCTAGGCAGGACGGGACCTCGGGAATCGACTCAGGTCACTCACAGCGGGCGCGGACTGCGTTCGCCGGCGTCGGCGTCGCCACCCGGCCGAGATTCGGGTCACGATTGCATCACGATCGAGATCACGTTTCTTCTAAGTCTTCTAAGAACTTGGATGCTCACGCAGCAAAAGCCCCGTTGGGTGGCCGCATCGAACGGTGCCGCGATGCGCGCGCCCGCCTTGAGCCAACATCGTCACCGTTCACGTCCGCTAGTTTGGATTTAGGTCTCGGGAACCTCGTTCGACGTATCAATTGCGATCAATCTCGAAGGAAACACCGATCATGAAAATCAGCAGTATCGTCGCGCGCGGGCGAGTGGCCGGCATCAGCACCGGCTGTTTGCTCGGGGGATTGACGATGGGCATCGTCACCGGCCCATCGGCGTCCGCAACACCCGACTGCAGCCCCGACGGAGTGAGCGCCACCGTCTCCTCGGCGACCGGCGCGGCGCAGCAGTACCTGGCCGGACATCCCGAGGCCAACCAAGTGGTCACGGCCGCCTACGGGCAGCCGCGCACGCAGGCCGCGTCCGAGCTGCGCAGCTATTTCACCGCGCACCCGCAGGAGTACTACGACCTGCGTGGCATCCTGTCACCGATCGGTGACACCGAACGGCAGTGCAATGTCAGGGCACTGCCACCAAACCTGGAATCTGCCTACCAGGAGTTCATGGCCGGCTGATCCCGCCGAAAAGCGACCCGCCACGACGCCGTGGCGGGTCGCTTCGTCTTGGTAACAAAGAACCGTTGCCGGCTCTCGTCTGACCCTCAGGCCGCCCGGCGAAGCCCGCAACGCCCGGCTTGTCCGATAGCCCGAATATGCTGCGTTTAACGGAGTAGCCGGCCGCGGCCCCAGGCCGTAACCGGCACCTCGAACCCGGACAGGCCACGTCACTCACATGCTCGGCAGGCCAGGCAAGGAGGCCACCGGTGACCAACCCGCAGGATCCGTACGGATACAACCCGTTCAGCTACGATCCGCTCGGCCGTGTCCCGTTCGCGGGCCCGCCCGTCGACCCGCCGCCCTTCGCACCACCTCCCCCACCGCCGTACCGCCGGCCCGTCAACACGTTGGCGACGCTGTCGCTAGTGTTCGCGTTCGTATTTCCGCCGGCCGGTGCGATTCTGGGTCACCTGGGGCTCGCGCGAATCCGCCGCACGGGTGAACTTGGCCGAGACCGAGCTCTGGCGGGGTTGGCGCTGTCGTACGCGTTCATCACGCTCACGGTCGTCGCACTGGTCGCATGGGCCGCCCTGGCTGCCTTCACGTCCACTTCCAGCCAGACCGCGGCACCGGCCACCACCACCAGCACCACAGTGCCGCCGCCGCCCGCGGTCGCGCCGGACGCAGTAGCTGCGCTATTGCCCAGCGTCAGCGACCTGAAAAACATCACCGGCGATCAGGACCTCGAGGCCGGCCAAACGTGGGACCACCCGAGCAGGTCCGACCGGGAAGGAACCATAGATCGTGCGGAGTGCTGGGGAAGCATCGCCCCCGGGACCCCGGATGCCTACAACGTCGACGCCATCCTCGGATACCACGCGGCCGAATTCTCCGATGCCCGCAGCTTCCTCAAGTCGATCCAAATCATCCAAGCCGTCTCGGCATTTCGTGATCCGCCCGCGGCCCAATCACAGCTGGAGAAGCTGCTGTCCGGGTGGCGTCATTGCGGCGGTTTAACGGTCAGCGTCACGATTCCCGGTACCGGACCGATCCCATTTTCTTTGAGCGCTCCCGCCGATGCCGGCGACGGCATCACCACGCTGGACCTGGCGCCCAAGGGGCTGCAGGTGCGCTCGGCGCGCGCGGTCGCGGCGAAGGCCAACGTCGTCATCGACCTCTACGTGTCCTACAGCGGCACGGCCGACAGTAACGGCCCCCGGCAGTCCGCGGTGAGCATCGCCAACTACCTGCTCAACAAGATCCCCGACTAAGGGGATCAGTCACCTCAGTAGGGTGGTTCTATGAAATATCTGGATGTCGATGGGGTAGGACGGGTCAGCCGAATCGGCCTGGGCACCTGGCAGTTCGGCTCACGCGAGTGGGGTTACGGCGACAGTTACGCCTCCGGCGCCGCGCGTGACATTGTGCAGCGCGCCCGCGCCCTGGGGGTGACACTGTTCGACACCGCCGAGGTGTACGGGCTGGGCAAAAGCGAACGGATCCTCGGCGAGGCACTCGGCGACGAGCGCGCCGAGGTCGCGGTGGCCAGCAAGGTCTTCCCGGTGGCCCCCTTCCCCGCCGTCGTCAAGCAGCGCGAGGCCGCGAGCGCGCGGCGACTGCAGCTGGACCGCATCCCGCTCTACCAAATCCACCAGCCCAACCCGGTGGTACCCGACTCGGTGATCATGCCGGGAATGCGTGACCTGCTCGACAGCGGAAACATCGGCGCGGCGGGCGTGTCGAACTACTCGCTGGCGCGGTGGCGCAAGGCCGATGCCGCGCTCGGGCGGCCGGTGATCAGCAACCAGGTGCATTTTTCGCTCGCCCATGCCGGTGCGCTCGAGGACTTGGTGCCGTTTGCCGAGCGCGAGAGCCGCATCGTGATCGCCTACAGCCCGCTGGCGCAAGGGCTGCTGGGCGGCAAGTATGGCCTGGATAACCGCCCCGGCGGCGTTCGCGCGTTCAACCCGCTGTTCGGCACCGAAAACCTGCGCCGCATCGAGCCGCTATTGCAGACATTGCGCGATGTGGCCGGCGAAGTCGACGCGAAGCCGGCCCAGGTGGCGCTGGCCTGGCTGATCAGCCTGCCGGGCGTGGTCGCCATTCCCGGCGCGTCCAGCGTCGAGCAACTCGAGTTCAACGTCGCCGCCGCCGACATCGAGCTTCGCCCGGATTCCCGCGACGCGCTCACCGACGCGGCGCGCGCATTCCGGCCGACGTCGAACGGGCGCTTCCTGGCCGACAAGGTCCGAGAGAGGTTCGGCGGCTGATTCTGGCGGCCTTCACGCCTGAGCGGAATCCGCGAACACCGCGGGGCTGGCAGAGGCGCCTCTGGCGACCACGACCGGCATGGACGTCGCCGCATCGGTGCGCAGGATCGTGCGCACCACGTCGACGAGGTCCTCAACCGGCATCAGCCTGCCGGGCATGCAGCCGCGTGACGACCACAGCGGTACGGCCTTCCTGGCCAGCTCCCGATCCCAGCCAACGTTCATTCCCGTTTGGCCGTCACCCTCGCCGCCCGAGCACTCCCCGACGATGAGGCACGTGAAGCCGATGTCCGGATGTTCGGCCCGCCACGCATCCACGAGCCTTTCCAGCGCCGCCTTACTGACGCCGTACGCCCCGAGGCCCGGCCAGGGCGGCCCGAACGTGCCCGCGTCGGACGAAAGGTAGACCGCTTTGCCCGCGGCCGCGGTCAAGTGCGGCACCGCGGCCGCCGTCACCAGTGCCGCACCGATGACGTTGGTATCGAAGATGCGCCGCCACGTTTGGGCGTCGGTGTCGACCATCCGGACCAGTGGCCCCACGGCGGGGGCGTACACGAGGTTGTCGATCCCACCCAGGGCGCCGGCGGCATCGTTGATCGCCGATCGGCACGACGCCTCGTCGGTGACGTCGCATTCGATGGCGATCGCGTCCGGCCCCGCCTCCTTCGCCGCCGCCTCGATGCGCTGATGACGCCGGGCGAGCAACGCGACCTGATCGCCGCGCTGCGCAAGGCCGACACCAATGCAGCGACCGAGCCCACTCGAGGCGCCAACCACCACTGTCCTTGACATATTCGCCCTCTCCTGTAAAGCCCAGGCTCAGCGTATCCATCGAAGGCGGGCACGGTAGCGGTCGGGCAGGATCAGCCCGCCGGGGCTTCCTGCAGGGCCTGCAACACCGCGGCGCTGTGGGCGTCGACAGTGAGCTTCGCGGCTGGACGCAAATTCTCGTCTTGCGCCGCGTCCGCGGAGCCAGTGCACACCACCACGCGCCAACAGCTTCCGAATTCCACTGGCGGAAGGGTGAATTCGATTGGCTCGTAGTGGGCATTGAAGCACAACACGAACGAGTCATCGAGCACCCGCTGGCCCCGTGCGTCGCGGCCGGGAATGCCATGGCCGTTGAGGAAAACCGCGACGGATTTGGCGAAACTCGCCCCCCAGTCCGCATCGGTCATCTCGGTGCCGTCGGGGGTGAACCACGAAATGTCGGGCAGGCCGTCCTGCCCGCGGCGGCCCACCGGCGTGCCGGAAAAGAACCGGCGCCTGCGGAACACCGGGTGGTTTGCACGCAGCGCCGACACCCCACGGGTGAACTCCAGCAGGCCGGGATCGGCGTGGGCCCAGTCGATCCAGGTGAGCTCGTTGTCCTGGCAGTAGCCGTTGTTGTTGCCGCGTTGCGTGCGCCCCACCTCGTCGCCGTGGCCGATCATCGGCACACCCTGCGACAGCAGCAAGGTGGTCAGGAAATTGCGCTGCTGGCGGGCGCGCAACTCGTTCACACCGGCGTCGTCGCTCGGCCCCTCGGCGCCACAGTTCCAGGACCGGTTGTAACTCTCGCCGTCGTTGTTGTCCTCGCCGTTGGCCTCGTTGTGCTTTTCGTTGTAGGACACCAGGTCGCGCAGCGTGAATCCGTCGTGGGCGGTGACGAAGTTGATGGAGGCCACCGGGCGGCGCCCGGTGTGCTCGTAGAGGTCCGCCGACCCGGACAAGCGGTAGGCGAACTCGTCGAGCGTCGCGGGCTCACCGCGCCAGAAGTCCCGGACGGTGTCGCGGTACTTGCCGTTCCACTCCGTCCACTGCGGCGGGAAGTTGCCCACCTGGTAGCCGCCGGGCCCGACGTCCCACGGCTCGGCGATGAGCTTGACCTGACTGACCGTTGGATCCTGTTGCACGAGTTCAAAAAACGTCGCCAGCCGGTCGACGTCGTAGAATTCGCGGGCCAACGTGGCGGCCAGGTCGAACCGGAACCCGTCGACGTGCATCTCGGTAGCCCAGTAGCGCAGCGAGTCCATGATCAGCTGCAGCGCGTGCGGATGTCCGACGTTGAGGCTGTTGCCGGTGCCGGTGTAGTCCATGTAATAGCACTTGTCGTCGTCGACCAGCCGGTAGTAGGCGGCGTTGTCGATGCCCCGCATCGACAACGTTGGGCCCAGGTGGTTGCCCTCTGCCGTGTGGTTGTAGACGACATCGAGGATGACCTCGATGTCGGCTTCGTGCAGGGCGCGCACCATCGCCTTGAACTCCTGTACCTGTCCTCCCGCCGAAGTGGCGCTGGAGTACTTCGGGTCGGGTGCGAAGAACGAAATCGTGTTGTAGCCCCAGTAATTCGACAGTCCCTTGTCGATCAGGGTGGAGTCGTTGGCGAAGTGATGGACCGGCATCAGCTCGATTGCGGTGACGCCGATGCTCTTGAGGTGTTCGATCATCACCGGGTGCGCCACCGCGGCGTAGCTGCCCCGCAGCTGTTCGGGGATGTCAGGATGGGTCTGGGTCAGGCCCTTGACGTGCGCCTCGTAGACGACGGTATCGGCGTAGTGGTGTTCCGGTGGGCGGTCGTTGCCCCAGTCGAAGAAGGGGTTGATCACCACCGACTTGGGCATGCTGGCCGCGGAGTCGTCGTCGTTACGGCTCTCGGGATCGCCGAACGTGTAGCTGAACAGCGACTGGTTCCAGTCGAAGGTGCCGTCTATGGCTTTCGAATAGGGGTCCAGCAGCAGCTTGTTCGGGTTGCACCGCAGCCCCTCCCGCGGCTCGTAGGGACCGTGAACGCGGTAGCCGTAGCGCTGGCCCGGTTCGATGCTCGGCACGTATGCGTGCCAGACGAAACCGTCAATCTCGGGCAGGGTGATCCGGCTCTCGGTGCCGTGGGCGTCGAACAGGCATAACTCCACCCGCTCGGCCACCTCGCTGAACACCGCGAAGTTGGTCCCCGCACCGTCATATGTCGCGCCCAGCGGGTAGGCCTTGCCCGGCCACACTTCACCGGTGGGAGTGGGGGCGGGGGCGTCTGCGCTGGTCATGGCGCCTTTCATACCCTACGGGCGGCGCGGTCAAACCGCGCCCTCCCCCGGGGCGCGACCGCGATGCCCTACGCGTTCGAGGGTTCCCACCGCCCGGTGCCCCGAGATGGTTTGGCGGGCAAGGCTTCGCGGGCTACGGGTTGGGGTCACTGTCGGCGCTCGAGCGGGTGTTCGCCGTCGATCGGTAACCTGGCGATGTCAAGGCGCCTGCAGGTAACGAATCACACGGCCGGACTCGGCGACGCGAAACGAATGGCTGCGACCGGCCGAGTTGTCGAGGGGTCACGCAATTCTGTTGGTGGTCAGAGGCTTTCACGCGTCCCGTCCGTGCGGCCACACGGTGCTGCGGGCTCACCACGGATGCGGCCGGTCAACCGTTGGGCGACGTCACCCGCGTACCTGACCAACACGCTGTTTAGCGCGGCAGCCCGTCGGGCAACCCGGTGTGGTGGACGACGACGAAACGCTGGACCAGTCCGAGAGCCTGGACTCCGACGAGGTACGCAACGACGACGGCGACGAGGTGGTTGATCCGCCCGAGGAGTGGCTGGACGCCGACGACCACGAATCGCTCGACGAGAAGCTGGCGGCCGAGATCCCCGACGATCCGCTCGACGACGAACCGTCCAGAGAGGCACACGACTCGGACGAGGGCGGCGCGCTCCACCTTGTCAGCAACGACGACTTGGATCGCATCGATCCGAACGTCCACGGTCGCGAGAGGGGGCAGATCGACGGAACGCCAGAGGACGGCGACTCGTTCTTCGACATCGAGCGATGACCCACCCGGACTCGATGGATCAGTCAATCCAACTGTTTACCCTGGCCGCGCCAGGATCACGGGCATCCGGACCGAGTGAACGACAGCGTTGCTGACCGAGCCCAGCAGCGTCCTGCCGATGCCGCCCCGGCCATGGCTGCCGACGACGACTAGTTGCGCCGACTCCGATTGCTCGATCAACTGGCGAGCCGGCCGGTCACAAACGAGGAGCCGGTGCACCGTGACATCGGGGTAGCGTTCTCGCCAGCCCGCCAGACGTTCGGCCAGACTGCGCTCCGCTTCGGCTTGTACCAGTTCCCAATCGAAACCGGGAAGTTCCAGTACCTGCGTGTCACTCCACGCGTGCAACGCCTTCAGCTCGACTCCCCGGCGGGATGCTTCGTCGAACGCAATGGCCGTGGCAAGTTCCGAGGCAGGCGATCCGTCGATGCCCACCAGCACCGGAGCTTGCAGCGGGTGAGGCATCAAAGGGTCTTCGTCCCGAATCACCGCGACCGGGCACTTCGCGTGGCGGACCACCCCCGAACTGACCGAACCCAGCAAAACCCGGCCGACCGCTCCGCGTCCGTTGCTGCCGACGACGATCATTTCCGCCTCCGCGGAAAAGTCGACCAGCGTCGGCACTGGCGGTGAAGACCTCAGCTCGGTAGTCAGGTCGATCTGTCGGCCTGCCTTGATGGCGTCTTCGGCGATCTTTGCTGCCCGCTCCAGGACCTGTCGGCCGTCGTCTTCCTGCCATAACGCGACTCCCGCCGGAAGCATTACCTGAGGATGCGTCGGCACGTACGTGTTGTACATGTGGGCCAGAGTCAGCGGGACGTGTCGCATCGCCGCGTCACGCGCGGCCCAACAGACGGCGTAATTCGACGCAGGCGATCCGTCGACCCCGACCACGATTCCATAACGGCGCATTGGTGCAGTCATTTCGCTCTCCTTGCGCCAGTCATTAAGCGCGATCGAGGTAAGTTCTTGTCGGTGCTTGCATTTCGCGGAGCGGCCTAGGACGGCCGCGCGACGATCACCGGAATGCGGACCGCGTGAACGACCGTATTGCTGACCGAACCCAGCAGCATGCCGCCCAAGCCGCCTCGGCCATGGCTACCGACGACGAGAAGCTGGGCGGATTCCGACTCTTCGATCAGCGCTCGGCCGGGATGATCAAGAGCGATGAGCCGGTTGACCTTGACGTCGGGATAGCGCTCGCGCCAGCCCGCCAGATATTCGGCCAGACTCCGCTCCGCTTCCGACTTCCAGTCAAGCCATGGGAGCTGGTACACAGCTACGTCGCTCCACGCGTGCAGCGCCGTCAGCTCGACTTCGCGACGCGACGCTTCATCGAATGCAGTGGCCAGCGCAAGCTCCGACGCGGGCGAGCAGTCGATCCCCACCAGCACTGGAGCCCGATCGGAGCGCGGCATGTGCGAAGCTTCGGCACGAATGACCGCGACCGGACACCTTGCGCTGCGCATCACGCCCGAACTGACCGAACCCAGCAAAACCCGGCCGACCGCACCGCGCCCGTTGCAGCCTACGACGATCATTTCGGCCTCTTCGGACAGGTCAACGAGCGTCGGCACAGGGGCTGAAAACATCACCTCGCTTGCGATTGAGACCTTTCGGCCTGTCGGCACGGCGTCTTCCGCGATCTTGACCGCCTGCTCGAGAACCTCGTGGCCGTCGTCTTCCTGCCATACCGCAACTCCGCTCGCCGTCGGTATCTGTGGAAACGTCGGCACGAACGCCTTGAACATGTGCACCAAGGTCAGCGAGACATTTCGCATGGCCGCCTCGCGCGCTGCCCACACGACGGCAGCATCCGATGCGGACGATCCGTCGACCCCGGCGACGATGCCATTGCGCTTGACGCCTGTTGTCATTTGTTCTCCCTCAGTCACCGAAAACGCTATTGGCGTGGGCGTCGTCGATCAGGAGGCTAAAGTCCCCAACCCCGTGGACATCGGACCTTCCTGTGTCGGGCTGGGGTTGACCGTGGCCGGCGAAGTGGCACCGCCGCAGAAGGCGCCGATTACGCAGGGATCTGTCCAACTTGCGGCGGGAGCGGTTAAACCGCCGCTACTGTCCGGTTGGACGGATGTTCGCCTTTTCCCAGTGTGCAAATGACACCTCAGGCGGCGCGGACGACGATCACCGGAACTCGTGCCGCCTGGGCCACGGCAGAGCTGACCGAACCTAGAAGCATGCCGGGAAACCCTCCGCGCCCGTGGCTTCCTACGACGACTAGCTGAGCGCGTTCGGATTGTTCCAGCAGCCAGTGAGAGGGCTTGTCGCAGAACAGCAATCGCTCGACGCGCACATCCGGATACCGTTCCTGCCAGCCGGCCAGGCGTTCGGCGAGGACCTCCTGCCCTTGGCCCTCGCGGTCGCGCCAGTCCATCCCGAGCACCGGAAATACCGCCACATCGCTCCACACGTGTAGCGCCATCAACCCAACTCCGCGCCGCGCTGCTTCCTCAAACGCCATCGCGGTCGCCGCCTCCGACGCGGGCGATCCGTCAACACCTAATAGCACAGGTGCATTGGAGTCCGG
>Ga0210389_10001137_pt1 | contig 21905 bp, 20 predicted proteins | sample IncBWH28OmetaG_FD_160127 | JGI IMG/M metagenome (GOLD analysis project Ga0210389, IMG submission 160127) | Forest soil microbial communities from Barre Woods Harvard Forest LTER site, Petersham, Massachusetts, United States - Inc-BW-H-28-O ...
CCCCTCGCCGGCCTGTTGTTGCGGCGCCTCGGCTCGCAGTTTGTCGAGCGATTTGACCGCCACAAGGGCGCGGCGGACGCACGCCGCGTATTGAAGCTGGCGGGTACCGGCCAATCCTTGATGTTCTTCCCGGAAGGCACCTTCGACGAGAATCGCCGGATCGGCAAATTTCTCGGGGGCGCATTCACGATCGCGGCTCGAGCCCAAATGCCGGTGGTGGCCGTCGCCATTCACGGCACGCGTGAGGTGATGCCGCCCGGTCGTCCCTCCTCGCTGCGCCGCCGGCCCATTCGGGTCGAAGTTCTCGCCGTGCTGGGCGCGGACGAGGCGCGGGTCAAGAGCCGCGAGCTCATTGCCCACGCCGTCGGGGATCCGCTGGCGCCTTGAAGGCGGCCCCATCGCCTATAATATTGAGTTCTCATCATTACGGACTTAAGCACCATGAAATCGGATCCTGTCGTCATATTGAGCGCGCGGCGAACGCCGGTCGGCGCCTTTCAAGGCGCTTTCGCGACGGTCAGCGCACCGGAACTCGGCGCCGCCGCCATCAAGGCCGCTGTGGCGGACTCAGGCGTGAAGGCGTCCGAAATCGACGAAGTGATCATGGGCTGTGTCCTGTCCGCCGGCATTGGCCAGGCCCCGGCCCGCCAGGCGGCCTTGGGCGCCGGTTTGCCCACGAGCACACCCAGCACGACCGTCAACAAAATGTGCGGATCCGCCATGCGGGCGGTCATGCAGGGGGCGGATCAGATTCTTGCCGGCAACGCCCAAGTCGTCGTGGCGGGCGGCATCGAATCCATGACCAACGCCCCCTATCTGCTGCCGAAAGCCCGTTCGGGCTACCGAATGGGCAATCAAGAGGTCTTGGACCATATGTTCTTCGACGGCTTGCAGAGTCCCTGGGACGGGAAGCTCATGGGCTGCTTTGCGGAATCGACGTCCGAAAAGTACGCTTTTACGCGGCAAGCCCAGGATGATTTTGCCGCCGAATCCGTGCGCCGCGCGCTCGCCGCCGTCAATCAAGGCGACTTCAAATCCGAGATCGCACCGGTGACGGCGAAGACCCGCAAGGGCGAGGTGGTGGTGGATAAGGATGAAACCCCTTTCACGCTCGATATCGCGAAGATTCCCACCCTCAAGCCCGCCTTCAAGAAGGACGGCACGGTGACCGCCGCGAGTTCCTCCTCCATCTCCGACGGCGCGGCAGCCGTGGTCTTGGCGCGAGAATCATTTGCCACATCCAAGAACTTGAAACCCCTGGCGCGGATTCTGGGCTACACCAGTTTTGCCCGCGAACCGGAATGGTTCACCCTGGCGCCGGTCGGCGCGATACAAAAATTATTGACGCAGTTGAACTGGTCGCCCAAGGACGTCGATCTGTACGAGATCAACGAAGCCTTTGCCGCGGTGCCGATGGCGGCGATCAAGGATTTGTCTTTGGAGCACGCCAAGGTGAACGTCAACGGCGGCGCATGCGCCCTCGGGCACCCGATCGGAGCGACCGGCGCGCGCATCCTGACCACCTTGATCTATGCCCTGAAAGCTCGCGGTAAAAAGCGCGGCATCGCCAGCCTGTGCATCGGCGGCGGTGAAGCGACCGCCATCGCGGTTGAACTCGTGTGACCGGCGGCACGCCGGTCACGATCGCGGTTTCCCGCGGCGTCGCGCACGTAACCCTCAATCGTCCGGACAAACGCAACGCGCTGGATGGGGGAACCATCGGCGCGCTCGGCGCAGCGCTCGAGCAGTGCGCCGGCAACCCCGAGGTGCGGATGCTGCAGCTGACGGGCGCTGGAAACGTATTCTGCGCAGGGGCCGATCTCGGCGAGATGCAATCGCAGGCGCAGGCCTCCGAAGCAGAGAACCTGGCCCATGCGCGGAAACTGGCGAGCGTTCTCTGCGCCCTGGATTCGTTCCCGAAACCCACGCTCGCGAAGGTCAATGGAGATGGCTACGGCGGCGCTCTCGGCCTGATCGCCGCCTGCGACATCGTCGTCGCCGTCGATGCGGCAAAGTTCGCCTTTACGGAAGTGCGCCTGGGGATCATTCCCGCCGTCGTCTCGCCATTCGTTCTCGGCAAGATCGGCGAGGCCGCAGCGCTGCGCTACTTTCTCACGGCGGAAACGATGAGTGCGGCAACCTTGAAGGACATCGGCCTGGCCCACGAGGCCGTACCGGCGGAGATACTGGACGCCACTTGCGCCGGGATCATTGACGCCATCCTCAAAGGCGCGCCGGGCGCGCAGTCGGCGGCCAAGGATCTCATTCGCGACGCCCAACGAGGACCGCGCCATCGCGGCGCCGCGTCGCTGGAGATGGCACAACGCCTCGCCGGTTTAAGGGTGCAAGCCGAGGCTCAAGAGGGATTTGCCGCCTTCTTTGCCAAGCGCAAGGCCAATTGGCGGCAAGACTGACGAGGGGTGGGCGTCCTTGCCCGTGCCATGCCCAAATCCTTTGGCCATCCTGGAAGACGGCGTCCGTGGCCTGTCAACATGGTAGTCCCCGGTTAGTAGAGCGACAGCCCGAGGCAAATCCCGTCATCCGCTGTCCGCCTGTCGGACGTCTGATTTTGCGTCAGGCGAGGCGGAGCCGACGCGGCTCCAACTTTGTGATCTACTAAGCGCCCGATTTTCATGCGTTTATAGCGATTCCAGGTGTCAGATCAATGAGCGACAGCCAGCGTGATGTCATGGAGTACGAGGTCGCCATCGTGGGGGCCGGCCCTGCCGGATTGGCCTGCGCGATACGGCTAAAGCAGCTCAAGCCCGATCTCAGTGTCTGCGTGCTGGAAAAGGCCCCGAGCTTGGGAGCCCAGTCCCTGTCCGGCGCCGTCATGGAACCGAAGCCGCTCGACGAATTGCTGCCGCGGTGGCGCGACAATCCACCCGAAATCTGCGTTCCGGCGACCCGCGACGAATTCCTGTTCATGACGCGCCATAAGCGTTACCGATCGCCGATTACACCGCCGCAGATGAACAATCACGGCAACCTGATCATCTCCCTGGGTCAGCTCGTGCCCATTTTAGGTGCCGAGGCAGAGAAGCTGGGGGTCGATGTGTTCCCGGGATTTGCCGGTGCCGAAGCGCTGTTTGATGCAACCGGCGCCGTCATGGGGGTGCGCATCGGCGATATGGGCGTCGAGAAGAACGGCGAGCCGGGGCCGAATTTTGCCCTGGGACCCGAAATCCACGCCAAGATCACCCTGCTCTGCGAGGGGTGCCGCGGCAGCATCTCCAAACAATTGATCGCGCGCTACCGGCTGGATGCCGGCAAGTCGCCCCAGACCTATGGCTTGGGAATCAAGGAATTGTGGCAGCTGCCGCCCGGTCGCGTGCAGCCGGGCCTCATTCAGCACACCGCGGGCTGGCCGCTCGACAGCAGCATTTATGGCGGCAGCTTTCTCTATCACCTGAACAAGGATCGAGTGTATGTCGGTTTCGTGGTCGGCCTGGACTATGCGGACCCGCGCTTCAAGCCTTTTGAAGCATTCCAGCAATGGAAGAATCATCCCGATATCAAGCAGCTGTTGAAGGGCGGCGAAATCATCGCCGGCGGCGCGCGCACCGTCATTGAAGGCGGGTATCAGTCCATGCCGAGGCTCGAAATGCCCGGCGCCATGCTCGTCGGAGACGCCGGCGGCACGCTCAACATGCCGAAGATCAAGGGTATCCACCAGGCGATACGCTCCGGCATGACGGCGGCGGCCCACTACGTGGAAAAGGGTTCGAGTGCCGGATTCGATCAACGCTGGCGCGCGTCGCCGGGCGGCCGCGAGCTTCACAAGGTGCGCAACATTCGGCCGGGGTTCAGGCGCGGCTTGTGGCTGGGCACGGCGAACTTCGGATTGGAAACCGTCACCATGGGAAAACTGCCATGGACGCTGGCCAATCATGCGGACGACACGGCGCTCAAGCGCCTCGATGAATACGTCTCCCCGAACCGGGGGTGGAGCGATCGAGAGTTGCCCCCCCGCGATCGAGTTGCGTTCGTATTTTTCGCATCCACCACGCATGATGAAAATCAACCCGTGCACCTGCACGTCGCCGATACCAATTTGTGCGCCACCCGCTGCATCACGGATTACGGCAATCCCTGCACCAATTTTTGTCCGGCCAATGTCTATGAAATGATCGCGGACGGTAAAGGCGGTCAACGATTGCAGATCAATGCGTCGAATTGCGTCCACTGCAAGGCGTGCGACATCAAAGAACCGTACGCAGGACAAATCACCTGGGTCCCGCCGGAAGGCGGTTCCGGCCCCAATTATCAAAGCCTCTGAAGAAAAAAGAGCCGATTGTCCAAAGAACGCCAGTCGATTGCGGCGCGCCTGCGGGATGAGACCGCGGCCCGCAGGCTCGAAGCCGACGCAAGCCAGCAAGACGCCGCATTGCGGCTCGATGAGTTGCGCGTGATGCTGGTGGAGCAATCGCAATCCATCAGCCACAAGCTGCGCACGCAGCTGCGGCGGCTGTCGGTGCAGCCGGTCGAAACGCCGATGCGGGGCGTGTACTTGTGGGGCGGCGTCGGCCGGGGCAAGACCATGCTGATGGACTGGTTCTACGACTCCCTGCCGCCGCAGCTTGGCGAGCGCACGCATTTCTACCGCTTCATGCGCGGGATCCACGCGGAACTGCGCAAAATCAAGAGCCGCGCCGAGCCGCTCGACAGCGTCGCCGAACGCCTGGCGGCACGCGTGCGCGTGCTGTGCCTCGATGAATTCTTCGTCGCGGACATTGCCGACGCGATGATCCTCGCGGGACTCTTCGACGGCCTCTTCCGCCGCGGCGTGACGCTGGTTGCAACCTCGAACGTTGCGCCGCAGGACTTGTACGAGGGCGGTCTGCAAAGGCAGCGATTTCTGCCGGCCGTCGATCTGATCAGAAACCACGTTGAAGTCGTGCACCTGGACGGCGGCGTCGATTACCGGCTGCGGCAACTGGAGCAGGCGCCCACGTATCTGGATTCGAAGGCACCGGACACCGGCGCGCAGCTCAAGCAACGCTTTGCGGCGCTCGCAGGCGGCAGCGCCGGCGGGCCCACGACGCTGTCGGTGGAGAATCGGCACATCAAGGCTCAGGCCACGGGCGCGGGAATGGTCTGGTTCGAATTCAAAGATATTTGCGAAGGGCCCCGCAGTCAAAATGACTACATCGAGCTTGCGCGGCTCTATCACACGGTGTTCATCTCGAATGTTCCCGAATTCACGCGCGGCAACGACAACGCGGCGCGGCGCTTCATCATGCTGATCGACGAGTTCTACGACCGCAACGTGAATGTCGTCGTATCGGCCGCCGCGCCGCCCGGGTCGCTTTACCACGGCGAACGATTGCAAATGGAATTTTTACGCGCCGCAAGCCGGCTCATTGAAATGCAGACGCAGCGGTACCTCGCAGGCCAACACCGTCCCTGAAATCATCGGGGACTGGCATAATTCGCGCCTGGCGCGGTAGGACAGCTCCCAAGGAGCAGACATGTATCAGGTTTCTTCAGAAGAACATCGCAGCATCATTTCCGCGATCGTGCGCAGCCCGGTGCGTCCGCCGAAATCCATGCGTGGTTTGGACTGGCGGCGGTTTTTGCAGACCTATTTTGCCAACGTGGATACCAAGGATCTCGCCGATCACGAACCGAAGGATCTGGCCGGCGCGGCGCTCTCGCATCTCACATTCGCGATGCAACGGGGCAGGACCGCACTGGTGCGGGTGTTCAACCCCACATTGCGCGAGCATGGTTTCGTTTCCCCGCATACCATCATCGACGTCGTCAACGACGACATGCCCTTTCTGGTCGATTCCGTGAGCCTTGCGCTGACCGAACGCTCGCTCACGCTGCACTTTCTCGCGCATCCGGTATTTGCGGTCGTGCGCGATCGCGCGGGCGGCTTGAGCGCGCTGGAAAAGCGCGCCGACGCTTCCGAAGGCACGAAACAGCGCCTGGAATCCTTCCAGCACGTCGAGGTCGATCGAATCGTCGATCCCGCGGCGCTGAAATCCTTGGAGGCGCAGATAGAGCGCAGCATGCGCGACGTGCGCGTGGCGTGCGCGGATTGGAGCCGCATGCGGGCTGCTGCGCGCGGCGCCGCGCAGGATTTGAGTGCGATGGGATCGCGCCTCGATTCGGACGAATTGAGCGAGACCTGCGCACTGCTCGAATGGATGGAAAATCGCCACTTCACTTTTTTGGGCTATCGCGAATATCGCTTGCGCGGCGGCAAGGGCCGCGAAACGCTGGAGCCGGTGCAGGCCACCGGCCTTGGCATCCTGCGTGCCGGACACCGAAAAACGGAGAGCACGGGTCGTGTGCTGCGGAGCGACATCCGCAGACAAAGCCGCTCGCGCAACTTGAGCTTGGTGACGAAGGCCAATTCGCTGTCCACCGTGCATCGCGCCGGCTACCTGGACTATGTCGGCATCAAGCGATTCGATCCCAAGGGACGTCTGATCGGCGAGCGGCGCTTCCTGGGACTGTGGACCTCCGCCGCCTACAACAGCAATCCACGCGAGATTCCGCTGCTGCGCCAGAAAATTGCGCACGTGGCCGAACAATTCTCGCTGGCGCCGGACAGCCACGACGGCAAGGCGCTGCAGCACATTCTGGAATCCTATCCGCGCGATGAACTCTTCCAAGCCAGCGTGCCGGAACTCAACCGCATCGTTACGGGGATATTCGGCCTGCAGGAAAGGCCGCGTGTGCGCGTCCTGCTGCGCCGCGATCTGTTTCATCGCTTTTATTCCTGCCTGGTTTTCGTGCCCCGCGAAAAATACAACACCCAGGTTCGTCAGCGCATCGAACGGGTCGTACGCGAAGCGTTTTCCGCGTTCAGCATGGAATCGCAGGTGCAAATCGCCGAGTCGAATCTTGCCCGAATCCATATCGTGGCGCGGACCGCGCCGAGTGAAAGCACGCATATCGATGCGGACACGTTGGAGCGCCGGGTGGCCGCGGCGGTGCGCTCATGGCACGATTCCTTCAAGTCTGCGTTGCTGGCGCGCTTCGACGAAGCCTACGCGCTGCAGCTGTTCGACAAGTATGCGCAGGCTTTCCCGGCGGCCTACACCGAGGACTTCCCCGGCGAGGCGGCGGCCCTGGACGTGTCCCTGCTCGAAGCCATGGACAAGGAACCGGCGCGCCTGCACCTGGATATCTACCGCCCGGATCCGAAGCGCAGAGAGAAATTTTTCCTGAAGATCTTCCGCGGCCAGGATGCGATTCCGATCTCGGATCTCTTGCCGATGCTCGAAAACATGGGCCTGAAGGTGATCGCCGAGCGGCCCTACGAACTGGAATTCTCCGGCGGCCGCCGCGGCTGGATTCAGGATTTGGAACTCGTCATGCACGCCGCGCCCGCGATCGCATCCGAGGCGTTGGATCGCGAGATCAAGAGCGCGTTTACGGCGGTGTGGACCGGCCGCATGGACAACGACAGCTTCAATCAGCTGACGCTCTCGGCCGGAATCCCCTGGCGCATGGTCACGGTGCTGCGGGCATTTTGCCGCTACCTGCTGCAAACGGGGCTGCCCTTCAGCCAGGGATACATTGCCCAGGTGCTGGAGAACAATGCGCCGATTTCCCGGCTGCTGGCCGAACTGTTCACCGCGCGCTTCGATCCACAGCTGTCGGCCCCCGTTCGCGCCAGGTCTCTTGCGCGGCTGGGCCGGGACATTCTCTCCGCTCTCGAGGAAGTCACGCGTTCGGATGAGGATCGAATTTTGCGGGCCCTGTGGAATGCGCTGTCGGCCACGGTCCGCACCAACGCCTTTCAGCCCCACGCATCGGGTCAGCTCAAGGAGTACTTGTCCTTCAAGATCGAGAGCCAGCAGCTGCGCGAGTTGCCGCTGCCGAAACCGCTGTTCGAAATATTCGTGTTCTCGCCCCGCATGGAAGGCGTGCATCTGCGCATGGGCTATGTCGCCCGCGGCGGCATCCGCTGGTCGGACCGGCGCGAGGATTTCCGTACCGAAATATTGGGATTGATGAAGGCGCAGCAGGTCAAGAATACCGTGATCGTGCCGGTCGGCGCGAAGGGCGGTTTCGTCGTAAGGCGCCTGCCCCCCGAGCGCGAGGCACAGCAGGCCGAGGTGATTGCCTGCTATCAGACGCTGATTCGCGGATTGCTGGACGTGACGGACAACATTGTCGATGAAAAGATCGCGCCGCCCCGGATGGTAGTCCGCCACGACAAGGACGACGCCTATCTGGTGGTGGCGGCCGACAAGGGCACCGCCACGTTTTCGGACATCGCCAACGCCATCTCGCGGGAATATTCCTTCTGGCTCGGCGACGCCTTTGCCTCCGGCGGTTCGGCCGGCTACGACCACAAAAAGATGGCGATCACGGCGCGGGGCGCCTGGGAATGCGTCAAACGCCATTTCCGCGAGATGGGCATGGACATCCAGGCGCAGAATTTCTCGGTCTGCGGGATCGGGGATATGGCGGGCGACGTTTTCGGCAACGGCATGCTGCAATCGCCGCACATACGCCTGATCGCGGCGTTCAATCATCAGCACATTTTCATCGATCCGCAGCCCGATGCCGCGCGCTCCTTCGCCGAACGGCAACGAATGTTCAATTTGCCGCGCTCTTCCTGGGAGAACTATTCGCCTGCGGCGATATCCAAGGGCGGCGGTGTGTACTCGCGATCCGCCAAGAACTTCTCGCTGTCGCGCGAGGCGCAGACACTGCTGGAACTTCCGGCGCAGGTGACGCCGAACGAAGTGATCAAAGCGATCCTGAAGGCGCACGTCGATCTGCTCTGGAACGGCGGCATCGGCACGTATGTCAAGGCGGGCAGCGAGAGCCATAGCGATGTCGGCGACCGCAGCAACGACGCCGTGCGCATCGATGCGCGGGAATTGAACTGCAAGGTGATCGGCGAAGGCGGCAACCTGGGGGTGTCGCAGCTCGGGCGCATCGAATTTGCGAGGCGCGGCGGCCGTCTCAATACCGATTTCATCGACAACTCCGCCGGCGTCAATACATCGGATGTCGAAGTCAATTTGAAGATTCTCCTGAATGGCGCGGTGCGCGCCCGCGAAATCACCCAGGCGGCGCGCGATCGACTGTTGGTGCAGATGACGGACGAAGTGGCCGCCCTGGTGCTGCGCAATAATTATTTGCAGGGCCAGGCAATCAGCACCGGCGAATTTCAGACCCGGCAGCTTCTGGCGGAGAACGCCTATGTCATTCGCGCACTCGAGCGCGCCGGCGATTTGAACCGCAGCCTGGAGTTTCTGCCGAGCGATGAAGACATCGCGGAGCGGCGCCAGTCAGGCGAAGGCCTGACGCGTCCGGAACTGGCGATCATCTTGAGCTACGGAAAAATCTGGTTGCATCGGGCGCTCATTCACTCCGACGTGCCCGAGGATCCGTATCTATCCGCCGAGCTCAACCGTTACTTTCCATCGCCCGTGCAGAAACGCTTTGCCAGGCGCATCAAGCGGCATCGTCTGCGCCGCGAGATCATCGCGACCGCCATCACCAACAGCTTGATCAACCGCATGGGGCCGGTCTTTCCGGTCCGCGCGCAGGACGACACGGGCGCGGATCCGGCGGCGGTCGCGCGCGCCTACAGCATCGCGCGCGAGGTATTTGCCGTGCGCCACATTTGGTCGCAAATCGAAGCGTTGGACAATCGCATATCCACCTCCGTTCAGTACACCGCCATGATTCAAACCACGCGTCTGCTGCGGCACATGAGCTACTGGCTGCTGGAGAATCGCCGCAACGATCTGGATATCAACCGCGCGGTCTCGCGCTATGCCGGCAAGGTGACCGAACTGTTCCACGAGTTGGGAGAGGTTCTCGGCGTCACGCAAAAGGCGCGCATGGGCGCCATGCGCTCGCAATTGGTCGAGCAGAAAGTCCCGGAGCACCTGGCGGTGCGCATCGCCTCGCTCGAGGAGCTGCACAGCGCGTTGGACCTGGTCGAAGTCTCGAGGACGGCGCGCGTGCGCATCGGTTATGCCGCCCGGGCCTACTTCGATCTGGGCGAGCGCATCGGGTTGACCTGGATCAAGGATCAAATTGAATCGCTGCCCGCGGACGGCCACTGGCAGGGAGTCGCGCGCGGCACGCTGCGGGAAAACTTGTATGCCTTGCAGGGCCGGATCACGCTGGCGGTGCTGAAGGCCAAAGGCCGGGAACCGGCCGCCCGGGTGGATCAATGGCTCGCACGTCATTCCGCTCCGGTCGACTCCCTCAAGCGGCTGGTCGCGGACCTGCGCACCGGTTCACCGCCCGACTTCGCGACGATTTCCGTGGCGCTGCAGGCGGTCAGACGGCTTGCGCAGTAGCCCAATGACGCAGCAACCAAGCCTGTTCGGCGCGGATTATTTGCAGGAGCGGATCGATCGGGAAATCATGCTGGCAAAGCCCATGGGGATCATCGTTGAATCGGCGGATGACTCGAGTCTTGTTCTGCGCGCTCCGCTCGCTCCCAATGCGAATCACAAGGGCACCGCATTCGGAGGGAGCCTCTATTCGCTGGCGGTGCTGACCGGCTGGGCTTGGCTCACGCGCTTCCTCGTCACGCGCAAGCTCGACGCCGAGGCGGTGATCCAGGAATCGAGCATGCGCTTCCTGTCGCCGGTTTATGGAGAGATGCGCGCGCGCATAGAGAGCCCCGCCGAAGCGGACATAGACAAGTTTCAAAAGATGCTGGTGCGCGCCGATCGCGGACGGATCCGCTTGCAGGTCAAGATGCACGAGGACTCCAGGTTGGCGACCATTTTTGACGGTTTGTTCGCCGCGGCCATGCGTCGTTAGGGGAGAGAAAGATGCCCGGAAAACTGATTTTGGTTCGTCATGGCCAAAGCACCTGGAATCTCGAGAATCTATACACCGGATGGCACGACGTCGACTTGAGCGATCAGGGAAGGCTGGAGGCGATTCAGGCGGGCCGCGAGCTGCAGGCGGAGAAGCTCGAGCCCAAAATTGCCTTCACCTCGGTCTTGAAGCGCGCGATCCGCACGCTGTGGCTGATCCTCGACACGACTGACCGCATGTGGACCCCCGTGGAGGGCAGCTGGCGCCTGAACGAGCGGCATTACGGTGCGCTGCAAGGACTCAACAAAGCGCAAACCGTGGCGCAGCACGGCGAGGCCCAGGTGAAACTCTGGCGGCGCAGCTACGACGTCCCGCCGCCGCCGCTGACCCTCGATGACCCCCGCCACCCGCGCTTCGATCCGCGTTATGCCGACGTGGATCCGACTTATTTACCCGTGGCCGAATCGCTGAAGGACACCTTGTCGCGCGTTCTGCCCTACTGGGAGTCGCGCATCGTGCCGGAGCTGCGGGCCGGCAAAAATGTGCTCATCGTTGCGCATGGCAATTCGTTGCGCGCCCTCGTCAAGATGCTCGACATGATGTCCGAGGCCGACATTGTGGAGTTCAACATTCCTACCGGCATTCCGATGCTGTATGAACTCGACGAGCAGCTGCAGCCGGTCTCGCGGCGCTTTCTCGGCGATCCGGGCGCGGTCGCGGCGGCGCAGGATGCCGTGAAACGCCAGACGGAAAAAAAGGGCTAGCGCCACCTCGGCATTGTGAATTTGAGCGGCTCGGCTCTCGTCAGGGACGCGGCCGCCCTACGAATCCGCCGCCACGGTCACCTTGATGCCGGACAGCGCGTCGGTAAAGTCAACCTGGCAGGAAAGCCGCGACGTGGCTTCGCGAAAATCCGGCAGCTCGTTCAGCAGTTCGAGTTCGTCGCTTTGGCGCTTGGGCAACAGCGGCATCCATTTTTCATCGACGTAGATGTGGCAGGTGGCGCAGGAGCAAAGACCGCCGCAGATGGCCGCGACGCCATAGTCGAGCTCCCTTAAGATTTCCATGATCTTCAAGCCCGTCTTCGCTTCGATCTCGTGCTCTTTGCCGTCGCGATCCACCACAATCATCCGCGCCATCAAAACCTCCGTTGCCGCCCTCGCAGGGCCTTCAGGCGGCGTAGTGTGCCGGAAGGTGCAGGCGCGCGTCGAGCAATCTCGCGCGCTCGGCGATGCCGTCCGCCGCCTCGCGCCGCAGGTCAAGATAAAGCTGACTCCACAGCAGGCAGACGTAGTCGTAGAGCCAAAGCAGCGATCTGAAGCGCTGCCATCGGCCTGGGTCGGGCGCGCTTCCCAGGTAGCGCGTCAGCAAACCCCATTGCACGTCCGCCTCGAGATCGTTGTTGGCGCTCCAGCCGGCAAGGTCCCACAGGGGGTCCGCCACGTGGGCGTATTCCCAGTCGAGCAGAATCAAGGATTCATTCTCTTGGAGCAAATTCTCGGTGTGCAAATCGCTGTGGCACACCACTCCGGCGACCTGCGGCGGCTCCAGGGTCGATTCTGCGCGGGCAAGGGCCGCGGTTCGCAACGCCGGATTGGACTCGAGGGACCGTTTCAACAACGCCCCGGTATAGGTCTCGATCCATTGCAGCGGGGTGATCATCCGCGGCGGCGTGGGAACGGACAGCGCGTGGACCTTGCGCAGCAGCCCGGCCATTTTGCTCAAGTTTGCTGCGGCCCTCACCTCCTGCGGTGACCACGAACGACCCGGGACCCATCGTGCGATGAGCACCGCGCGCTCAAGATCGGCGTACACCACGCGGGGCGCAACGCCAATGCGGGCCGCCCGCTCGAGGACGGCCAGCTCCCAAGCGGGATCAAGACCTTCGAGGCGCGGAGCGGCCGCCACCTTCAACGTGTATGCGACGCCGTCACGCGCAACACGATAGGTCTCGCTGATCAGCCCGGCGCTCAAGGCTTCAAGATCGATGCCACCGGCTCCCGGCAGCACGGCGCGGCACAGCTGCTCGATTTCACGCCGCTGCATGAGCCGTCGAACGCAAACTGCGGCGCCATTCGCGCATGCCGATCGCGATCAAAATGAGGTACAGCGCGAAAAGCAGCATCGTTGCGTACAAATGCCGCGAGTAGTACAGGTACACGCTGACCGAATTGATCACCAGCCACCAATGCCAGTTCTCGTACACCTTGCGCGCCACCAGGAAAGTCGCGAAGACGCTGGACCAGGTCACCATCGAGTCAAGGAATGGCAGTGCCGCCGGTGTGTAGCGCCGGAGGAAAAAAGAACTCACCAGCGACAGCGCGACGATGATCAGCGCGGCAAGCGCGTGCCGCGCGATCGGCCAACGATTCACCGCAAGCGCCGCGCCGCCCCGGCCATGCTGCCACTGCCAGAAGCCATAGATCGCCATGGCGGCGTAATACCCGTTCAGCACGGACTCCATGTAGAGGCGCGCACCGAACAATACCCACACATAGAGAACCGAGCTGACGAAGGCCGCCAACCAGCAACTCAATCGCTGTCCAATCGCCAGCAGCAGATAGGACACCGCGAGGGCGACCGCGAGCAGTTCGACCCAGCTCGTGTCGTGCCAGGCACTCACGAGCTGCATCGACAAGTCATGAATCACGTGGGCGGCGGCGGCAAGCCCGGAAGCACCTTCATCACGAAGACCAGCTGCGCCGAATTGCCGGCGGAGCGGGTCATCTCCTCGGTGAGGATGCCCATCACCCGGTCCAGCGGGCCCCAGATCTGCGTGGCCAAGTGGTTGGTCTTCACAACGAGGCCGGCATGCGTGTTCAGGCGATCGATGAAGGCTTGAATCGGCGGGCGATAATCCCCGGTCAAGGGATACATGCTGATTTCAACGGCTGCGTGCATATGAACTACCTGCTCCCTACGCCGGTACTAACCGGGTCAGGTTCAACGGGTTCGCGGACTTCATCGAGGATTCGATGTCCCGCGTCTCAGGCCTTTTCAAGCCACCCCAAGGTGCACGGAAGTGTAGCCTGCCACGCCTAAGCGTGCAAAACTCCGCCATCAGATTCGGAGGCTGCTTTGCGCATTTTTCAAGTAGACGCCTTCACCGCGACCCGCTTCACGGGAAATCCCACGGTCGTCGTCCTCGATGCGGACGGCCAAAAGGAAGCCACCCTGCCAGCGGTCGCCCGCGAATTTTCTCACGCCGAGGTGGCGTTTGTGTTCGCGGCCAACGCCGCGGACCACGATGTGCGCCTGCGTTTCTTCAACGCGCGCAAGGAAGCGCCCTTCGTGGGGCACGCCACCGTGGGTGCTCACGCGGTGCTTCTCGCCTTGGGTCGGCGCACGGTGGGAGTCTGCCGTCAACACTGCGGCATCGGCATCGTCGATGTCAGCGCGCAAGTCGAATCGCGCGCGTCCGGGGTCGAATCGGTGATCGAGTTTCGGCAAACGGCACCTGAACTCGATCCGCCCCTGCCCTTCAAGACCACGCTGCGCGTCGCCGAAGCCCTGAAGTTGCCGGCAACCCATCTGCACGACGTCATGCCCGCGCGGATCGCCCGCAAGGGCAGCAGCCGCTTGCTCGTGCCGATCGCCGATCACCGGCATCTGGAGCAACTCGCACCGAATTTCGACACCCTCGTGTCCCTGGGCGGCGAGCTTGGAACCGAAGGCTTTTTCTTGTTCGCGGTAAATCGTGATTCCGATGAGATCTGGACCGAATCGCGCATGTTCTGTCCCGCACTGGGGATTCCGGAGGACCCCGTCAGCGGCAACGCGCACGCCATGCTGGCGGCCTATCTCTGGGATTTAGGGCAGTTCGGAAAAAAATCCACCACCTTCATCGGCCGGCAGGGCTACCAGATGAAGCGGCCGGGGCAGGTCAGAGTTCGACTCGAAATCGACAAGGGCAGCCTGGTCGCGGCGCACATCGCGGGCACGGCGACCATCATCAGCGAGGGAACGCTGGCCCTGTGACTCAAGACTTGGCTGTTGGAGCGGCCAGATCCAGCTTCAAGGCAGCGGCCACGGCGTCGACTTTCGACTTCACGTTCTGCGCGGTGCTCACCGCCTCGTCCATGTTGCCGCCCGCAAAGGCTGCCTGCGCCTTGGACCAAAGCGACATGGCGTCGCCCAGGGCCGTTTTAGCGCCATTGACATCGATGCCGGCGGCCGCCTTCCGGTTGGTCTTCTTGCTCAGGAAATCGATGCGGTTCTCGATCGCCGCCAGAGAGCCCGGCACGCTGCCGGCCAGCGCCGTCCATTTGTCATTGAGCGCCTTGAGGACTTCATCCTTTTTCGTGGCCGCGTCCGTGGCCAGCGACTGGGCGGCGCCGAGCACCGCCGGCGCGCCGGTCACCACAGCGGCGTAATCCTTCTTGTCGAAAGACGCCTGCAGCGCGCCCAATTGAGATTGCACGGCCACGAGTTGATCCGGAATGTACTTCGCGGCCTCCGTGGACGCGGCGGTAACCGTCGCCTGGATTTCGGCCAAAAGCCTCTCCGCCGGCACCTTCTGTCCGGCGCAGGCCGCCAGCAGGAAGGTCATCAGCGACACCACGCCAATCCGCCGGATGCGATTGCTCTTTTGCATCCGCGGCATTCTAGCTCAATTCGCGCCGCGCGCGATCCAGCCATTCGGCTTGCGCGCGCCGATAGTGCGCCGGTCCGAGCTTGGCGCCGTCCAATAGATCCTTCAGCACGCGCTGCGCTTCATCGAGCTTGCCGCGACGCTTCAGCAGCAATCCGTAGCGCAGCCGCGCTTCGGCGCCGGGAAATCCGGGCGCGACGAGCGCGTATGCGCGTTCGGCCTCGTCGAGCGCGTCCTGTGCCTCCAGCGTGCGGGCATACAAGAGCTGCGCGTCGGCCGATTTGAAATCCGGGTTGTGCTGCGTCAAGCGCTCCAGCGTGGCGCGCGCTGCCGCAAAGTCTTCCTGGCCGAATTGCGCGTGGCTCATGCCAAGCAGCAGCGTCGGATCGTGTTCGAAGATGCCCTTCAAGCCCCCGCGGTACACCTCGATGGCCTCCCTGTATTGGGCCCTGTCGAACAGTTCCTCTCCCAACCGGCGGCGGGCGTCGACATTGCCGGAGATCTCGACTTCGGCCGTCGCGCGGCGCAGGTCGCGGTTTGGGTCAATCATCCGGCCGATGCCGGCTTTGGCCCGGCGCGCGCCGCGGCTGCCGAACAGGTCCGGTAAAACCTCCGCCACCAGATAGGCGAGCGAGCCGATCCCCGGCAAAAACCCGATGGCCAGGATCCAGAGCGTGTTTCGTCCGGTCCTGATCACATGCACGATGAGCGCGGCTTGAATGAGCAGAGAAAGAATTGAAACTGGCAACAACGGCGACGAACTCCGAATGCGCAAACGCCGGCAGGCTTGGATGCCCTATTGTAGCGAGAAAACGCCGGGCTGTTAGCGCTGCGCCACGCGGATGCGCCGCTGCACGTCGCCGCACGTCGACCATCCGATGTTGGACAGCGAATAGCCCAGGACGCGCTGCGACCGCGCATCGACGGTGACTTCCATTTCGCATCCCTGGAAACCGGACGGCGTCCCCTCTTTCGGTTTTTGCGGCAGAAACCACACATAGACCATCTTGGTGGAGGTCTTGTCGATCTTGCGCGGCTCGCCGAAGGCTTCCTGCAATACGCTCACCGGCTTGCCCACCGTGTCGGCCGCGATGCGCGGCACCGGCCGCACCGCGTAACCGGATCCGCTGCAACCGGCGAGCGCGACTGCGCCGGATAAACAAGCCGCTTTGGTGAGACGCAACATAATCTTTTCCGTGAGCGTAGGGTCTGCAGTGTCCCTCGCGCCCAATGCGCCTCGCCGTCACTTACGTCGCAAAACGGGAATCTTCGACGTGCGCCTGCCGGTTATGTAAATGCAATCGCCGCATCATGCCGCGCGGCAAATCTTCGGCATGATGGACGGCGGCAACAATCGTCACATCGCGCAGCATCAGGCGTTCCAGGAATCGCTTCATTGCCGCCCGCTGCATGGGATCGAGGCCGGTGAGCGGCTCGTCCAGCAGCAGTAGCCGCGGCTCCGCAGCCATTGCCCGCGCGATGAGCGCACGGCGCAATTGTCCGTAGGACAGCTCGCGCGGCCGGCATTTGGCCAGCCCCAGTATTTTGAAAAATTTGAGCCAGCTGCGCGCGACTCTTGCATCCGCTGCCGTCATCGGCGCGGCCAGCCCGATGCTCGAATGCCGCCCGCTCGCAACCAATTCCGTGACATCGACGTCAAGCGTATACAGGCTTTGCAGTTCAGGGGAGACGAAGCCCACGCGCCGCTTCCACTCAAAGATCGGCGTGCCCGCGGGGTATCCTGCGCGCTCGATTTTTCCTCCCAGCGCCGGCGATAAATCGCCGTACAGAAGTTTCAGGAAACTGGATTTCCCCGCGCCGTTTGCGCCGAATACCGACCAGTGTTCGCCTCGCCGCAGCTGCCAGTTCATATCGCGCACGATCAGCCGGGACTCGACGTACAAATCGACGCCGGTCAATCGCAGCAGCACCGGACTTGACCTCACCGCGGCGCGGCGCCGGGGCTGCCGGCGGCGGGCCGGCAGCGGCGTGGGTTCGGCCGCACGCGCGCGGAGTCGCGCGATATCCCGCGGCGAGAGCCGCTCCAGACGGCGTATCCGTCCGCCGGCGAGTTCGATCAGAGAACGCGTTCCCCGCGGCACATCCATGGCTCGATGCGCCGTCGCAATCCAGGACTGGCCCTTGGCGAGCGCATTCTGCAGCACAAAGTCGATTCGCCGCCGGTACTCCGCATCCAACCCGTTATAGACCTCGTCGAGCAGGAGCCAGTCCGGGTCCTGCACCAACGCGCGCGCCAGCAAGGTCAGGCGCTTTTCTCCGTATGACAGGGACAGGAATTCGCGCGCCGCCAACGGGTAGATGCCGCAGGCGCGCAGCATGGCATTGACCTTCCTGACCTCCGAAGGAGTCGGCGGCGCGAGCAGCAGGTCCGTCCGATGCAGGCCCGTCGCCACCGCATCGCGCACGCACAGATTCCAGCCGTAGCGGGCATATTTGTCCTGCCGCTCGCCGCCGAGGTAGGCGATGCGCGGCTTGGCATCGCGCAGGTCCAGCGCATCCCGGCCTGCCCGGTAAGTACGCACCGCGGTAACGGCACGGGTGGGTGTCGGCCAAATGTCCCCGCTCAAGAGTTTGAGCAGCTGTGTCTTGCCGGCGCCATTTTCGCCGAGCAATGCCCAGCGCTCGCCCGGACGCAGCTCCCAGGTAACGCCGCGCAGCACCCATCTGGCGCCGCGCCGCACGCCCGCGCCGCACAGCGTCACCGCCAGCCGTGCCTTCATGCGTGACGGAGGCGCCAGATTCCGTTCAGCTCGCTGACGCGGCCTTCATGCGCCAACTTGATCAAATGCGCCTGCAAGGTGAGCCGCGCCCATTGGTGCCGTTCGGTGGGTACGTCGTCATAGACCACCGGAATCAGGGCATCGAGGCTGGCCTCTCGCAGGTTGCTCACATGGCGCAGCACCTTCTCTTCGCGCGCGAGGCGATGAGCGCGCAGCGCCTCGAGCACTTTTTTTCCCCGATCCATCAAATCGCCATGGCCGGGAGCGATCTTCTCGAAGTCGTAGGCAAACAGCTTGTCGATCGAGTTCAAGTAATCGCCCATGTTGCCATCCGGCGGCAAAATAACCGGGGAGACGCCCTCGAGCACATGATCGCCCGTGAGCAGCAACCGCTCCGGCGCCAGAAAATAGCAGACGCAATTCGAGGCGTGGCCGGGCGTGTGGATGGCGGTCAATTCAAGATCGCCCAGGATGAGGCGCTCGCCATCCGCAGGCCGGCGCTGCGGGATGAAAGATTCGTCCTGCCGCCCATCGCCGGGCGGCGGCAATCCGATGAGGGTGGCGCCGCTGCGCCGCGCCAGCTCCGCCGCCAGCGGCGAATGATCGCGATGCGTATGGGTCACCACCACCCAGCGTATGGGAGCCCCGGCCGCCGCAAGAATCGACTCCAGGTGGCCCGTATCATCGGGTCCCGGGTCGAGAACCGCGATCTCCCGCTCGCCCAGCAAGTAGGTATTGGTTCCCGGCCCCGTCATCATCCCGGCATTGCCGGCCACGATGCGCCGTACGCCTCGCGCCAAGGAGACGGTTCTGCCGGGAGCAAGTTGAGACCTGATGTGCAATCACGTGCATGATACATCCGCAATCATTAAATTTTTCCGCGGTGATGTTCGTCGCACTTTGAGGTAGTTGCGATGGGCTATAGAGCCGCTACACTGGGAGTCATGTCTAAGTCGCCGAATGCCCGACGAATAGGCGGACCGCTCTCCTGGGATCAGCTGTCGCGTCCGGACGCCGAACAGTGCCAGCGATTTCTGGCGGAATCGCTTTCGCTGCTTCTGGGCGATGTCCTACGCGCCATTTTGTCCGACGCCAGCCCCTCGGTAGCCGCGGATGAGTCGGCCATCGAACGGTATCGCAATCTCGCCGATTCGCTCGCTGATGGAGAATCGCGGCGCCGCACGGGGCTTGGTCTTACGCGCGCGGGATTGGCCAAACGCTGCGTGACCTGGCTCAAATTGCTGCTCACACCCGCCCCAAATGCCCCTACCACGGCCGCAATGCGCGAATTTGTCGATGCGCTGGGCCTGTTTCCGGCGCTTTTCGACAGCGAGCCTTCGGCACGCTCGCGCCGCGCGAGGCTGACATGGCTGCTGACCCATGATAGGCGGCTGGACGCCAGTACCCGGGAAGCGGCGACCGCCCTGATCGAGGCGTGCGAACATTTAGGGGTTTTGCTATGGCCCGACGCGGAGACAGCCTGAACGCAATTCCGTGCTTATCACCATTCTCGGCGTATAATGTGAGGTCAATCTTTCTACGTGCAGACGGGGCGTTGAGTGCAAAATTCTTCGGTTACAAAGTCAGAAGCATCCGAACCCAAGCCTGAAGGGGCGGCGCCCCTGCCCGTCGACAAATCGCGTTTTAGATTTCAGAAATTACTGCAGCCCTTCGCGATGAAGCCCGGCGTGGCGACGCCGGTCATCTGGTTCCTGCTCGACTGGCTGGTGCTGGGCGTGGCGATTGCCAGTCTGCTGGTGGTTGAATCCTGGTGGATCAGAGTTTTCGCGTCCTTGGTCGCGGCCCTGTGGATCGCCCGGTTGTTCGTCATCGGTCACGATGCCTGTCATGGTTCCTATACGCCGAACAAGACGCTGAACAAATGGATCGGCCGCATCGCATTCCTGCCCTCGCTGACGCCTTTCAGCCTCTGGGAGATCGGCCACAATCTCGCCCACCACGGCTTCACCAATCTGAAGGGCCGCGACTACGTTTGGACGCCTTACTCGCCCGCCGAATTCGCAAAACTGCCCGGGATACGGCGCCTGCTGGAACGCATCTACCGCAGCGGCTTCGGGCAAGGCGTCTACTACATGATCGAAATGTGGTGGAAGAAATTATTTTTTCCGGGACGCAAGCACGTCGCCACGCGGCGCATCAGCTACACCTGGGACAGCCTGTTGGTGGCCGGCTTCGCCGCTCTGTGGGTAGGCGGCTTGGTTCTGTGGGGCGTTTATAGCGGCAGGTCGATTTGGTCCTTGTTGATATTCGGCTTCGTGATTCCGTTCTGCATTTGGAACTGTCTCATGGGGTTCGTGATCTACGTGCAGCACACGCACCCGCGGGTCGCCTGGTACGAGCGGCGCGACCAATGGACCGCGAATGCCGGTTATGCAACCACGACCGTGCACATCAAGCTGATGCGCCCGCTGGACGGCTTGATCCACTACATTCTCGAGCACGGCGCGCACCACGTGAACATGGGCATTCCGCTCTACCGCCTCAAGGAAGCGCAGGCGAAACTCGCCGCGACCCTGGATGAAAGACTGAACTCCGAAGTGTTCACGTGGCGCTACTACTGGAACACCGTGCGCCGCTGCAAGCTGTACGATTTCGCGCAGCATGTGTGGACGGATTTCGACGGACATATCACCTCGGAACCGCAGGTCCTGGTCCGCTAGGCCGTCACCGCACAGTAGGCGTCCGCGGGACCCGGCCATGAAAAGTGCTCGGGGTGCGCCAGGTGAGCGAGCAGCTCCACGCCCTCGACCAGACGCGGGCCCGGGCGCGCAAAATAGGCGTTGGCATCCACGGCGTAAACCCTGCGATTCTTCACGGCCGGCAGATCATCCCACCCTGCCCGCGCCTTCAACAAAGCAGCTTGTGCCAACGCGTCCCGGGTTTTAAATCCGCAAGGCGATACCACGATCACCTCAGGCGCATAGTCGAGCACCTGATTCCAGCCGATTCGCACCGAATCGGCGCCGGGCCTGGAGTTGTTGTCTTGCGCGCCGGCCCAACCCAACATCTGCGGAATCCAGTGACCGCCGCAATAAATTGGATCGACCCACTCCAAAAACGACACGCGGATTTTTCGCAGCGCCCGCGTGGCGGCGGAAATTCGCTCAATTCGCGCGGTGGCGGCGGCCGACCACTCGACGGCCTTGTCCTCCGTCCCGGTCTCCCTACCCAGCGCGCGCAGCGCGTCCAACATCTCCTCGAAGCTGCGCGGGGTCTGCCAGACAATCTTCGGTGCGCTGCTCATGGCATTGATCACCTGGGAGACTTCGTTGCCGGCGGGACCGCAAACCTGACACAGGTTCTGCGTCACCAGGAGATTCGGCGCCGCCGCGCGAAGCCTGGCTTCATCGACCGCGTAAAGACTCTTCCCCGCGGCGAGCTGAGCGCTGACGGCCACGTCGATTTGGCCCATGCTCATGCTGGACAAATCGAGCGCACAGTCCACGATGACGGGTTTGAGCTTTGCCTCTTCCGGGTAGTCGCATTCGTGACTGCGGCCGACGAGTTCATCTCCCAGCCCCAAGAGGTAGATCATCTCGGTGGCCGCGGGCAGGAACGATACGATTCTCACGTGCCGCATGTTGACCGGCAGCGCGTTTTGCGTCAACGTATCGGCACACGATAAGTTCCCCTGTATGGGGATTTAAGGGAACTCGGGTGAAATGCCCGGGCTGCCCCCGCAACTGTAAGCGGTGTGCCCTCGTCGAAGACCACTGGGGTGGAAGAACCCGGGAAGGTGATGAGGGACTCCAAGCCGCGAGCCAGGAAACCTACTTGTCGTGGTCGCC